>ERZ869936.146-NODE-146-length-90019-cov-16.290372_pt1 | contig 90019 bp, 68 predicted proteins | sample MGYA00520876_ERZ869936 | MGnify/ENA primary metagenome ERZ869936 (study PRJEB32218, sample SAMN09650985) | biofilter metagenome | isolation source: enrty point of leading RO module | place: Saudi Arabia: Thuwal, RO plant located on Red Sea | collected 2016-02-17 ...
ATGCGTGGATCCCGGATCAAGTCCGGGATGACGGTGGCTGTGCAGCGCGGCCTCGAGCTCGCGCCGGCATCGTCGCCCCTCCGCTTCCTCCCCCTTCAGGGGAGGACTGAGGAACGAGCGTCGTGGTTCGCAGGCTCACCCAGCCGCTCGTGCGGCTCAGCTCGCTGCCGCTCGCTTCGACACCGGGGGTGTCCCGTCAAGCGAGCTCCCTTCAGGGGCTGCGACCGAGAAGACCGCGTCCGCCGATCCCGCTCCCCCACGGCCCTTGGCGGAGCCAGCGGTCCGAGAAATGACGACGGATCTGTCCTCTCCCTGGGTCCTTCACGGTTGTTCCCCCGAGAGGCCGATCTCCGTAGAGTCCGCCGCTGGACTGGAAACGGGCTCAGAACGACCGATCCGCTGTGGCGGGTATCGAGCGTCCGGGTCCTGTTTCCGATGGGGATCAGCCACCTGCCACGCGTTGGCAGGCAACTCCCATCCCACTCCGGGTGAGAGAGATTCCCGCAGGCGACTCACCACAGCGCCGCGGAGAAAGGACGCAACATGTCAATGCACGCCCATCTCGGGAGCCGACGCCCTTCGCAGCGACACTCCTCGAGCAAGATCCTGATGGCCGCTCTGGCGCTCTCGTGCCTCCTGGCTCCGGCCATGGCCCAGGAGATCGTCACTGGGGGCCTGCTCGGCCCGGTGAAGATCGACAGTACGCCAGGCGGCAACCTGCTGATCGTCGAGACCGGCAGCGGCCAGCACGACGGCACCGTGCAGCTGGCCACCACGTTCGGCCAGCGCTTCCTGCTCGTCGGCGGCCTGCCCTCGGTGCTGATGGTCGAGGGTCTCAACGGGCCCGCCGGCGTAGCCGACGCCCACCGCACCCTCTACGTGCTCATCGGCGAAGGGGACGTGCGCGGCGACGCGCCTCCCGGTGTCGCGGTGCCGAATCCGGACGGTCTCTCCTCCGCGATCTTCAGCTCGATCCTCGCCTTCGAGTTCTACCCGGTGCCCGACGAGATCCGCACCGGCTTCGTGCTCACCGAAGACGACCACCGGCGCCTCGCCGACGGCGAGATCGTCGAGAAGACCAACGACGACGGTGAGTCCGTGCGCGCGTGGCTGGTGGCGGACTTCCGCGATCTCGAGCCCGATGCGCAGTTCGGCATCCGCCAGGCCAACCCCTTCGACATCGACATCGCCGGCGGGCTCACCGAGCAGGACCTCGTCGAGCTCGGGCTCGAGGACCTCGGTCTCTCGGCTGCGGAGTTCTACGCCCGCTTCGATCCCGCCAGCCCGGTGGGACAGCGGCTGCGCGAGCGCACCTCGCTGATCGTCGCCGATGCCGGCATGAACACGATCTCCCGGGTTCCCGCGACCGGCGGCCGCATCCGCATGATCTGGCGCATGCCGCCCGTTCCGAACCCGCTCTTCCCAACTCTCGGCGGTCCGGTCGCCGAGGCGGTGCCGACCTCGGTGCACGTGGTCGGCGATACGGCGCTGGTGGGGCAGCTCACCGGCTTCCCGTTCGTCGGCGGTGTCGCCAAGGTCTGGACGCTCGACCTCGTCACCGGCGCCAGGGCGCCGTACATCGAGGGGCTGCGGTCGGTGACCGACGTCTTCACCCACGGCGGCGCCACCTACGTGGTGCAGGTCTCCAACGACCTGCTCGCCGGCGCGCCGGGCTCGTTGCTGCGCTTCGACGATCCGTCGCAGCCGCCGCAGGTCGTCGGTCCGGTCCTCATCGGGCCGACCGGCATCACCTACAGCCACGCCGACGGCGGCCTGTTCGTGACCGAGAACTTCACCGGCACGGTGCGCCGCTTCCAGGTGGACTGAGCCCGCTGCGCCGAGCCGGGGGAGCGGGCCTCGTCCGCTCCCCTCGGCACATCGATAGGCGTGGAGCGACGACGGACACTCCGCTGGCGCTCCACGCGGCGGCTCCGAGTCTTCGATTCCCAAGGTCCCAGCGGGCCCGACCCCGCAGCGACGGCGCCTTCTGCCACCTCCTCGCCGACCTCCCGTCGGTGCGATCGGCTAGATTGCGGGCGTTCTTCACATAGACGCCCTACCGAATGCCGAGCTCGCGCGGTCCTCCCGCCGGGCGCGGAGGAGTCCTCGCACCGATGCCGATCGCCACCGGTCGCCGCACGCGGCCCGCCCACCGTTTCTCTACCCCCCGGTCCACCCGCGAGCAGCGCCGACAGGCCGCAGGCCTCGGACCAGCCTCCTCCGCCGCCCTCCTGGTCGGTGTCGCTCTCGCCATCCTCGCCTGCGGTCCCTCGACTCCGCCGGCGATCCAGTCGCTGGCCATCGCCTTCCCGGACGCCACGGTGCAGGGCACGCCCGACGTCGAGCTCGACTTCCCAGAGCTCGAGTGGCGCTTCGGCGACGACTCGCCACTGCCCGGAGAAGACGACGAGGGCAACCCGGTCCCGCCGCTCGACGTCTGGCAGGCGTTCCACGACATCTCCGGCCTCGAGATCCGCGACGGCGTGCTCACCGGCACGGTGAGCGGTCCGCTGCCGATCCTCGCCCTCTCGATCGCCGAGGACACCCTGCCCGACGATCGGCCGAGCAGCTTCACTCTGAAGCTCGGCCTCCCCGCCGGTGAGGAGCTGAACGTCGACGTGATGCGCGAGCTCGAGAAGGAGGAGATCCTCGACCGCCTGGCCGACAGCGAGCTCGGCGACTTCAACCTCGAGCTGCGGCCGGGAGACGAGGTGCAGACGTACGTGCTGGGCGAGGCGCAGGCGACCTTCGGCATCCGCGGCTCGCTGAGCCAGATCCGCCACCTGCTGATCCGCCCGACCGAAGTGCCCGAGGGCACCCGCTTCACCGTCGAGTCCCTGCGCGCCACCGGCCGGGTCGAGGAGCTGTCGAAGCTGCCCTCGGGCTTCGGGTGGCACGGCCTCGCCGAGATCTACCGGGAGACGGTCGTCTCCCGTTCGCCGGAGACGGTGACCTTCGACGTCGAAGCGGGCGACGCCTCCTGGCTCGATCTCGTCGTCGGTACGCCCGGCGACCATCCAGTGACCTTCCGCGCCGTCGCCGAGACGTCTGGCGGCGAGGTCGTCGAGCGCCAGCGCACGGTGACCGAGCCGGATCGCTGGTTCGAGCTCGACCTCGATCTCGCGGGCCACGACGGCCCACTGCGGGTCTCTCTGGAGCTGGAGTCCGAGGAGCCTGGGCGACTCGGCTTCTGGGGCGGGCCCACCGTGCGCCACCGCGACGCCCGTGCTGCCGTCAGCGAGCCGAGCGAGCACCGTCTCGCCCTGAGCGACCGGGGGGCGCCGCGCGGCGTGGTGCTCTTCCTCGCCGACACCCTGCGCCGCGACCACCTCGACGCCTGGGGCTACGAGCGCGAGACCGCCCCCGAGCTGACGCGCCTGGCCAGCGAAGGCACTCTGTTCGAGGACAACCTGTCCCAGGGCACCTGGACCAAGATCGCGGTGCCGGCGGTGCTGACCTCGCTCTACGCCACCACCCACGGCATCACCGATGTACCGCACCGGCTGCCGGCCTCGGTGACCACGCTCGCCGAGGCGTTCCGCGACGCCGGCTACGCCACCTTCCACACCTCGTCGGTGCCCTTCTCGGGCAAGAACAGCAACCTGCAGCAGGGCGTCGAGGTGCTGCACGAGCGCGGCTCGCTCGACCTCGGTGACTACGGAAGCAAGACGGCGCGCCCCTACGTCGACGAGTTCCTGGCCTGGCTCGAGACCCACCACGACGCACCCTTCTTCGCCTTCGTGCACGTCTTCGATCCCCACAGCCCGTTCCGCCCGCGGCCGCCCTTCGACCGCCGCTGGATCGACGCCGAGGGTGCCGCCGACCTCGCCGACCACTTCGAATCGCTGCGCGAATCGACCGACTTTCACGGTCTGCCCGACCGCAAGCACCTCGAGGACGCGAAGATCGACGAAGAGGAGTACGTGCGCGGCGCGCTGGCCTGGTACGACGGCTCGATCCGCGCCATGGACGCCGAGATCGGCAAGATGATGGAGGGGCTCGAAGCGCTCGGCATCGTCGACGACGTGCTGATCGGTTTCGTCGCCGACCACGGCGAGGAGTTCCTCGAGCACGGCCGCTCGTGGCACGGGCAGTCGGTCTACGGCGAGATGGTCGACGTGCCGATGTTCATCCGCTGGCCGGGCGTGGTGCCGAGCCACCGCGTCGCCAGCAGCACCCAGTCGATCGACCTGATGCCCACCCTGCTCGAGCTCGCCCGGGTTCCGGTGCCCGAGCAGGCGCAGGGGCGCAGCCTGCTGCCTCTGCTCGTCGCGGCGGCGGCGGGCGAGTCCCCGCAGGAGCACGGCTGGAACGATCCCCCGGTGTTCACCGAGCGGGCCGACTCGGAGTCCGAGAGCGTCGACGGCCTGCCCGACGCCTACGCCGTCATCCACGACGGCTGGAAGCTGATCTGGAACGTCGTCGTGCGCGACGAGCGCCCCGAGCTCGAGCTCTTCGACCACCGCGCCGATCCGCTGGACCTGGAAAACCTCGCCGATCAGCACCCCGAGCGGGTCGCCGAGCTCAAGAAGCTGATCGAGGGCTGGCGTACCCGCGCCGAGGAAGCCAAGGTCAGCGACGAGGGCCTGGAGGACGAGATGGACCCCGAGGAGCTGGAGCGACTGCGGGCGCTGGGCTACGTCAACTGACAGCCGCTGGCGCGAACGGGTGCGAGGCGAATGCGGCCGAGCGCCGGCTGGGCTGCCGAGCCGCTTCGGCAGCGCACTCGTTGCCGTGGCGGCGTCGGCGCTGGTCGTCGGCTAGTCGTCGGCGTCGCCGCGATCTCCGGTCGGCCGGGAGCGTTCCGGGTCGAGGCTGATCACGAACCGATTGCCGCTGCTGGTCTCGACCGCCTGCAGCAGTCGCAGCTGGAGGATGCCCGGGTTCCGCTCCATCAGGGCCGCGGTGTTGGCGAGGTTGCGCACCGCGGCAGACTCCCCGCGCGCCTTCTCCAGCGCCGCCAGACCCTGCTGCCTGGCCAGAACGACATCGGAGTAGGCGCTGCGCAGGCCCGCCGCCATCATGAAGTCGCGCACCTGCACCTCGTGCAGCTCGACGCCGTAGCGGGCCGCGGACTCGGACACGGCTTCGCGCACCGCGGCTCCGATCGCGCCGCGCTCGGCCAGCGTGTCGTCCAGCCCGCGCTCGGCGATCACCTCGCGCAGGGCGAGCTGGATGCGGCCGTAGAGGGCGGCCTGGAAGTCCTCGGTCTCGGCCAGGGCCTTCCGCACGTCGGCGATCGTGTACTCGCAGATCAGGCTGACCTTGATCGGCACGCGATCGGAGGTGAGCACCTCCTGACCCGCGACGACCACCTGGCGACGGCGGGTGTCGACCACCTGCAGCTCGTCGATCCGAGGGCGCAGCCAGTAGCGACCCGGTCCGACCTCACCCAGCAACCGACCCTTGCGGTAGCGCAGTCCGCGCTCGTGCTCTCGGACGATCCGCGGCCGCGGCCAGAAGTACTGCACCCCCCAGAGCAGGCCGAAGGCGAGCACCGTGGCTCCGAGCGCGGCGAGCATGGCGTCCATCGTCCATTCTCCAGGAGAGCTCCACCCCCCGTCGGTCCCCGACGTCACGGCGGGGGCGCGGGGCCCGCAGGGCCGGACTGCCGGTCGCGCGAACGCTGGGCCGCCGAGGGGTGGATTGGTACGGGAATCGAACCCGGCGCGTTTCCGCGCTGACCATTTGGTGGGAGGCGATGTGCAGAGCCTCCTCCGCGATGCGGCAGAGGCTGCTTCCGAGTCTCCCGCCCGTCATGGTAGCGCCTGCGGGCCTGGGCCTTGGACCCGGAGGCGGAGGAGCGCCCCTTCGGAGTGCGAGGGGACCCTAGACCCGCTCGGCGAGCCAGTCGATGCCGGACTGCCACGCTCCGGCTGCCACTTCGGGCAGCGACTCGAGCCGCTGGCGGACCAGGTCTCGCATCCGCAGCCGCACCAGCACCGGCGTGCAGGTGCCGCAGCCCGACGGCGGCTCGCCTGGACGCGCGAGCAACAACACACCCGGTTCGAGCTGACGCAGCGACAGCTCGCTCGAATAGCCCTCGCCCTCGAACGAGAAGCGGATCTCGCCACCCACGGTGCGCGCGTCCGAGATCGAGAACCCTGGTGGCACCAGCAGGGTTAGCCGCGCCGGCGAGCTCTCGATCCGCGCCCCGAGGTCCTCGCCCCAGTCGTACCAGCTGCCGCGCAGATCGGCGATGACGGCAGCATCTCCCTTGAGATCCACGGTCTGCAAGCGAGGTCGCTCCTCGTCGGTGCAGGCCGCGCTCAGTGCCAAGACGACCACGACTGAGGCTCGCAGCGCGATCCCGTGCGCAGTGTCACGTGGTCGTCTCTGGAGATTGCCGGGCGGGTGACATCTGGACATGACTCGTCGTCTCCTCGCAGGGAGACAGACACGCGAGCAGTAGGGTCGGTTCCGGTTTCGCGCGCGACGACCCAGCTCCGGGGGTTGGGTCCGCCCGTCCCGGATTCAGTGCCAGACCAACGGGCAGTGCTCCCGCTGCATCAGCCGGCGCAGGTACGCCACCAGCGCCGGGCACGCATCCAGCATGCCCTGCTCCTGGCCCCAGCTCACCGTGTAGCCGGCGATGACGTCGGTCACCGAGAAGCGTTCCCCCACCAGGTAGCCGGAGTCGGACGCCGCCAGCACCGCGTCGAGCACGGCGGCGGCGCGGCGGTACATCCGCGAGTTCTGCTCGACGATCTCGGGCACACGCTCCTCCGCCGGCAGCACGAAGTCGATCGTGTTGATCTCGCTGCTGTGCACGTACGGCTCCATCTCGGTGAGAACGAAGCTGGTCCACTGGTAATGCAGGTTGCGCTCCCAGGTGCCGGGCCGCGCGACGAGCTCCTTCTCGGGCACCAGGTCGGCGATGGCGGTGACGATCGCCGCCGACTCGAACAGCGGCCGGCCGTCGATGACCGCGGCCGGCAGCTTGCCGAGCGGGTGCACCCGGCGAAGTTCTGCGCTCCGGAACACCTCGATGTCGTTGCCGAGCGACTCGTAGGCGAGACCCGCCTCGAGCAGCGTCCAGCGCACCCGCGCCGAGCGGGTCGGCCCGAGCTCGTAGAGCTGGATCCGAGACATCACCTCCGCCATCGAGCCGCGGCCCGGTGTGGCGTCGCGCGCCGACCTGAGAGCGTGCCCCGACTCATCCGACGACCTGCCACAGCGCGATGACTCCGATCGCCAGGAAGACGATCCACGAGTAGTGGCGGCCGCGCGACGAGATCCCGGAGACCGCGGCGCTGACCAGGAACGTGGCCGAGATCGCCGCGCCCGCACTCTCGTGCGACAGGCGGCGGTGCGCCATCAGCCAGAGGATCGCGGCGAAGCCGATCCAGGCCATGGTGGTGATGTGCCAGGCGAAGCGCAGCACCGGCAGCATCGACTCGCGGCCACCGAGGGTGAGCCGCGGCAGGTTCTCGAGCCGCCCGAGACGCTGGATCACGTAGCGCTCGCCGAGGAACGAATGGGCGACGCCGATGGCCACGGCGAGCGTGGCGGCGAGGTAGAGCAGGAGCATCCTCAGGGGCCTTTCGAGTGCGGCGCAACGACCCGGTCAGGCTCCGCCCTCGCAGAGCTCCTTCAACCGCGCCAGCGCCCTGGGCCACGCCTGATCCATGAGCTCCTCGTACTCGGGCGCCACGTCCAGTTCGACGTCGAGGCGGGTGCCGCCGTCCACCGGCGTGAAGCTGTAGTTCTCGTAGGCCGGTGCCCACCTGCGCACCGCCTCGCTCTCGGTGTCCTCGACGCCGCCGGAGATCATCCCGAGGTGGCGGATCGAGACGAAGGCGTTGGGCCGGCTCTCGGCGATCTCGGCGACCATGCCGTCGCCGGTGGAAGAGAGGAAGTGGATGCGGCTGCCCTCGCTCCACGAGCCTTCGTAGCGCGATCCCTCGTCGAAGGCCCGGGTCCAAAGTCGATAGGTCTGCTCTCCCAGCATCGTGTCCCAGACGACGCCGACCGGAGCGGCGATCGTCGTCGAGTACCGCCTGCGCTCTACACCAGCCATGGCTCTCCTCTCGTTTGTCTCGGGCGATCGCGAAGGTGGCTCGGATCCTGCCACGCAGCTGAGCCTGCCCACTCGTCAGCGGGGCTTCGGCCTTGCTTCGTCCTTCCTACGAACCACCCGCCGCACCGCCACCATCGCGTAGATCCAGGCGTTGAGGACCAGGAGACCGACCGCCATCCAACCCTGCAGGTCGGCGTCGAGCCCCTGCGGATAGACGATGCGCCCCAGGTACTGCTCGACGAACGTCCCTGAGTAGTCGGCCTCGCCGCCGGCTCGACGCAGCGAGTTCTCGAGCGGAGTCAGCGGGCAGACGCCCGCGGTGAAGGAGATGTAGGCCGCCCAGGCAAGAGCGGGCAGGTGCGCGAAGGCCGCCAGCGGCCAGCGCAGACAGAGGAGAGCGCCGAACAGCGCGAAGAGGATGAAGCCGAAGTGCACCGTGAGCACCAGGTCGGCGAGCAGACGCGCGAGCATCACCTGATCACACCTTCAACCCTGGCCATTCATCGGCACCGCTCCGGACGCACTGACGGCCAAGTCGGTCCGCCTTCCGCGGACCCGCGACCCCGAAGGGATGCTATCCAACGAGCGTCGCGGATCTCGATGCCAGGCCCCGCACCGCATCCCCTTCGAGCCTCTGTCGAAACGAGCTTCTATGCTAATGTGACATAACATCCTCCGAGCCAACCACCTCGTCACCGGCCGACCGCCAACGCCAGATCGAGCCCTCGGGAGTTCCCCGCCATGCGCAGCTCACTCCGTCGCCTCAGTCGTCTTCTCTTCCCCGCCATCGTCCTGACGACGGCGACGGCCGGCGGTGCCGCCCCGTTCGCCACCACCCTCGAGCAGGATGGCCTCTATACCGTCGACCTCCAGGACCTCTCGCGCCAGCTCCTGCTGGCGACGACGATCCAGGGCTCTCCCTACGACCTGGCACGCGCCCCTGGCAGCGACTACTTCGCCGCCTTCGTCGAGCTGCCACCGAGCACCGGAGACGACCTGCTGGTGCGCATCGACGCCGACACCGGTCAGGTCTTCGAGCTCGGCCTGCTGCCGGGCAGCGGACAGTGGAGCCTCGAGGTGGGCCCCGATGCCCTGCTCTACGGCACCGACGGCGATCTGCTGTTCGAGCTCTCGATGAGTGGCGCGACGCGGCAGACGGTGCTCGACGTGCCCGACGGGCTGATCGCCACCGCGCTGGCCGCCGACGCCACCACGCTGTACCTGGTCGCGGAGGACGACAATGCGGGGACCTGCGACCTCTACACCGTCGACCTGGTCCAGGCGATCCTGCTTCCGGCGCTCGCCGACCTACCGCAGTGCGGCGCCGACGGCGCCGCGATCTCCGAGGGGACTCTCTACCTCGTGCACTACGACCTCATCGTGCTGGGCAACCCGCCCTTCTTCTACACCGAGGTGCACGCCGTCGATCTGGCGACCGGAGCGAGCCGCGAGGTCAGCTTCACCGAGTTCGAGATCCTTCTCGGCATCACCGACGTGCGCGGCCCGCTGCCGGTCCTCGAGGTGCCCACCCTCGGCGGCGCCGGCCTGCTGCTGCTCGTGGCCGCTCTCGCTGGCGTCGGGTGCGTCGCACTGCGGCTGCGCCGCTGAGCCTCGGCGGTCGGTCGACGACTACTCGGGGACCCTCAGCGCCAGGCAGACGTAGCCGTAGTCGTCGCCGCAGGCTGCGTAGATCTCCTTCTCCAGCCGCGTCGCGGCGTAGATCTCGCGCTCGCCGTGGCGCCGGACGGCGTCCTGCAGGGCTTCGTCGACGCCATCGTAGTAGGCGTGCCAGTCGCCCGGCGGCAGGCGGAAGGAGCCGAGCACCTCGTACCCAGCCTCGCGGGCGTCGCCGAGGCGCTGCGCCTCGTCACCCATCTCGGGGTAGTGCTCGGTGAAGAACTCGACGGCGCGGGCGGCCGGCTCGGCGGTGAACCACACCAGCTCGCTGACCACCAGGCAGCCACCGGGGCGCAGCAGCGGGCGCCAGAGCCGCAGCGCGTTGGTGAAACCGATGTTGTAGGCGCTGCCCTCGGCCCACACGAGGTCGTAGCCGTCGCCGAGGACGTCGGTGTCGCTCATGTCGGCGACGAGCGTGGTGATGCGACCGGCGACACCTCGCTCCGCCGCGCGACCACGTAGCGTCTCCAGGAACGGTGGGTGGATGTCGACCGCCGTGATCTGGGCGCCGGTGTCCTCGGCCAGCACCAGGGTCGAGGCGCCGGTGCCGCAACCGAGGTCGAGCACCCGTTCGATGCGCATGCCGTCGGGAAGGAGCGTCAGCGCCCTGTGAGTGCTGGCGACGCTGCCCGGGCCCTGGCGCGGCGTGCTCTCGAAGAGCTCGAAGAGGAGTGGCAGGTCGTCGTCTTGCATCGGTCTGGACCCAAAGGCTGGCTCGCACCAACGCATTCGGGTTCTGGGCTCTGGTGGAACGCCGCTGATGCTACGGCGCCGGTGAGGTCGAGGTTGCCACGGCACGATCCGTCTCCCGCCCATCCCCCCACAAAGGGCGCAACGACCTGCTCGGCGTCGGGCCCGAGGAGCCCGCGACCGACACCGCGAATCCCGCCGGGTAGGATCGCGCCGAGCTCGAACGTCGACGGCGTCGAGACTCCCGTGGCCCCATCCCGGCGCAGCGGTCCGAAGACCGCCACCCGCGACGACAGAGGCAAGCCCGACCGCCGTGACGACGACGGAACGCCGCCAGAAGATGTCCATGCTCCGCGTGAGCATGCTCATCGTCGTCACCACGTTCGGCTTCGCCAACGTCTTCGACAACCTGGCAGAGATGGGCCTCGCCGCGATCCCCTCGTGGTTCGCGGTCGGCGTCCTCTACTTCGTGCCGCTGGCGCTGATCCTGGCGGAGTTCTCCTCCGACGAGAGACACGCGAAGGGCGGCCTCTACAGCTTCATGGCGCGTGGGCTCAGCCCCACCTGGGCGTTCGTCGGCACCTGGTCCTACTTCGTCGCCAACCTCGTCTACCTGCAGTCCGCGTTCAGCAAGCTGCCGATCCGCGCCTCGCTGGCGCTGCGCGGCGAGGACGTCTTCGAGACCAGGACCTGGCTGCTGCCGCCGATCGCCGTCGCGATCTGCCTGGCGCTGACCTGGGTGGCAACCCGCGGCGTGCGACTGTTCTCGGTCGGCGCCGACTGGCTCGGCAAGGCGACCCTGGTCCTGGTCGCGGCCCTGGTGACGACGCCGCTCCTCTTCTTCCTTTTCGGCCGACCCTCGGCGACGCCGATCACTCTCTCGGGCCTGGTGCCGCGCTTCGACCTCGACTACTTCTCGACCTTCTCCTGGCTGCTGTTCGCGGTCGCCGGAGCCGAGGTGGCCGCGCCCTACGTGCGCGACACCGAGAACCCCCGCCGCAACTTCCCACGCGCCATCCTCTTCTCCACCGTGCTGATCGCCGCCGCCTACACCCTCGCCAGCCTCGCCGTCGTACTGCTCATGCCGGTCGAGACGATCCGCAAGGCGACCGGCATCTACGACGTGTGGATCCCGTGGGCCGAGCAGCTCGGACTGCCGGCGGCCAGCGTCGCGGGCCTGGCAGCGGCCGTCATCACCCTGGGCAGCGCAGCCGCCTACATCGTCTGGCTCGAGTCGCCGATCCGCGCCATGTTCGCCGACGTGCCCGCCGGCACCTTTCCGTCGCGCTTCCTGCGCGCCGACGACAAGGGCACCCTGCACTTCGCGCTCTGGGTGCAGGCCGGCGTCGTCGTCGCGCTTATCCTGGTGCCGCTGCTCAGCATCCTCGCCGGCATGGCCGGCTCCGAGGCGTTCATCTCGCTGGTCAACGATCTCAGCTCGCTCTCCCTGGTCGTCCCCTACGTCTTCCTCGCCATCGCCTACATCCGTGCTCGCCGGGCCGGCATGGACGCACCGTTCAAGATGACCAGGTCGAATCCGCTGGCCCTGGCGATCGCCGGGGTGGTGCTCGTGGTCTCGAGCGCCGGCTACTTCGGCGCCGGCCTCTTCGCCCTGCAGACCCGTCCGATCGACTGGCTCTACGTCGCCATCGTCTACGGCGGCCCGGTGCTACTCGTGCTGCTCGGGCTGTCGCTACGGGCGTGGTCGCTCCGGGTCTCGTCAGCGCGGTCGCGTGCAGGGGGCTGAAGGCGGTCAGTCGGCGCTCGCACCGCCGCCATGGCGGAGCTCGATACCGCGCACGATCACTTGGGCGACGAGCGTCGCGACGAAGAGTTCGAGCAGCAGCCAGGCGGCACTCTGCAGCGTGCCGATCAGCGTTCGGTAGACCTCGAGCACCAGCGCTCGGCGTTGAGGACCACCGGCTCGGTGTCGTCCCCGCGCGCGGTGGAGCAGCCCAGCGCTCCCCTCAGCGGGCCAGCTCCCCCAACGACGCGTCGAGCAACGCCACCAGGTCCCGTGGATCGAGACGGATCTCGAGGCCGCGCCGCCCGCCGCTGACGTAGACGCGAGGGTGATCGAGCAGGCTTCGGTCGCCGTAGGTTCGGAGGGAGCGCCGCTGGCCGAAGGGGCTGATTCCCCCCACCACGTAGCCGGTGGCGCGCTCTGCCTCCGGCGGGGCAGCCATGACGGCCCGCTTGGCGCCCGCGAGCGCCGCCAGCACCTTGAGGTCGAGCTCGAGCGCGATCGGCACCAGCACCGTCACCAGGTGGGTCTCGTCGAGCTTGGCGACCAGCGTCTTGAACACCGCACCGACGTCGACGCCGAGCTCATCAGCCAACCGAAGTTGTCGCTCGGGGCCCTGGTAGCTCCCGACCTCCAGCACGGCGTGGCGGAGGCCGGCCTTCGTCAGGGCCCGCACCGCGGGAGTCATCGCCCGCCTCCGTCGCCGACCGGCGCGGCCAGAAGCGGCACGGCGACCCACACGGCGACCAGCGTACTGAACGGCAGATACCACGCCGTGAGCAGCGAGGCCGCCAGCAGGTAGCGGCTACCTTTCGCCGCGCGACGCAGCAGCGCTACCCAAGCGGCGAGCAGCGCCGCTCCGCAGACCACATGCAGGAGCATCACAGCGGCCGACCGGGGATCGAGACCCAGCCACCTCAGCGCATCCGCCCAGAGGCCTAGTCGGCCGGCATGTTGGCCAGAGGCCGGGGTGAGGTAATCGCCGATCAGCAGGGGGCGACACCCGTCGAAGAACATCCACAGACCGACGACGATCGACGACACGGCCGTCATCCAGCCCCTCCAACGACTCATCCGTTCACCTCGTCGCTTCGCAGCGGTCACGATCCCGCCGGCCGTCCGGACCTCGGGGACTCCCGGCACTGGTCCCGTCGAGCGGTCCTTCGACAGGCTGACCGGCCAGGCCCCGATTCTGAGGCTCGCCGCGCCACCCGCAGCCGCACTGAACGGAGCAGCGTCATCGCCATCACCGCCATGACGGCGGCCAGCGAGTTGAACAGGATGTCGACCGGGTCGAACACGCGACCGGGGAGGAACCACTGGATCCCCTCGTCGATCGTTCCGATCAGCGACGTCGCGACGATCGCCAAAACCCCCGGCAACGGCACGGTCCGACCCTGAGCGGCGCGCTCCGCCAGCGCCTCGTAGATCAGCACCGCCACCACGCTGTACTCGATCAGGTGGCTGCGCTCCGGGATCGTCATGCGGAAGAAGAGGAAGAAGTAGACCACCGCGATGCCCAGCCCGGCGCCGATCTCCCGGCCGCCCGGTCGCACCCGAAGCCCCTGGGTGAGGACCGCGACTCCGAGCAGGAACATGGCGCCGAGGAAGCCGGCCGCGGCCACGTTCTGATCGAGCACACCCGCGAGCCGCGAGGCCAGACCGAGAGTGGCGTAGATCGCCGCGGTGACCGCGAGAGTCCACAGCCACAGGCGTCGCTCGCGATCCGATGCGAATAGGGACATGGCGTCTCGTTGGATGAGAGGGCGGTCTCAGGATAGCCCGCACTCCGTCTCCGCGCCTCGGCGAGCGAAACCCCGAGCACCCGCGAAACCCGTGTCGACCACGGCGACAGCGATCGCCGACGCGCGACTCCGTGCGGGTACGGGTGGCGGCCCCGCCCGAGCAGGCCGAGGAGGACCCGACGAGGCTGCGCCAGCGGGCGCTCGAAGCCACCCGTGGTGCCGGCGAGGAACTCGGCATCGTGCGCAAGTACCGTGAGAAGCCGTCGCCCTGTGTGCGCGCCTCGGTGCGAGTCTTCAAGACCGGGCGCATCGACCTGGTCTTCCGGCCAGTTCGATCTGCTCGGCGACGAGCCCGAGCCGGTCCCGCAGGCCGGCCCGCGAGTCAGAGCCCCTGGACGCTACCGAGTGAGCGTTCCTGCTCGAGCTCGGCGCCGCGGCGGAAGACCTCGGCGAGCGCGATCAGGACGAGGCCGAAGAAGAGCAGCGACCCGTTCAGCGAGAAGACCAGCGGCACCTGCAGCTGGTCGCTGATCAGGTCGCCCCGCAGCGTCAAGGCCGCGATCGTTTCCGCAACGCCCCGCAGCAGCGTCAGCGCCAGCAGCAGCAAACCCATCCAGCGCAGACGGCGCGCGTTCGTCGCCTCGAGGGGCCGAGCGACCTGCACCCGCTGGAAGAACCGGCGCAGGTGGTGCGCGAACAGCAGCATCAGCGACGTCGAACCCGAGATGTAGACGTAGAGCAACCCGAACAGCCACCACGGCATCGCGGCCAGGGGCAGGCGCAGCGAGCCGCGCAGGTCCTCCACCAGGAGCGGCGCGTCGCTCCAGCGGGTGAGCACCGTCGCGTCGGACTGCAGCCCGAAGACCGGCACGTCGAGCCCGATCGACCAGGCCGGGTCGTCGCCGGCGAGGAGCTTGAGCAGCGGCAGGCCGAGCAGCACCGCGAGCGCCAGACCCAGCAGCACGTAGTACACGAACGAGGCGAGGCGGGCCAGCAGGTCGATCACCCCGGCGGAACGAAAGGTACGCATCTCGGACTCCTCGCCGCCGTTCTCAGAACGAGACGTCGGCTTCGATCGGGTGGACGCTGCTCACAGGACCTCGCGGAGATTCTGCCCACTCCAGCGAGAAACGCATCCCACCCGCCGTCACTCCGGGCGTAGACCCGGAGTCCACGCGTCAAGCCTGGCCGTGCCGGCGCCTACGACGCCGAGGGAACGAGGTCAGCTGGGTCGGGAGAGGGCTACGTGAAGCCGCCGGTACGGCTCACGCCGTCGCCCCGGGTCAGGACGCGACCACAGACAATCCATGCATGCCAAGATCAGTTTTCTTCCTCGCCGTCGTCGAAGGCGAGCTCGTTCTCCTCGCACCATGCGCGCGCGGTCTCGCGAAACTCCCGCCGCCGATAGGCGAACCACTCGTCGAGTACTTCGAGCGCGGCGGCGACGTCCTTGAAACGGCGGAAGGCCCCGCGGCCCTGGATGGCCCTGCCGAGCTGATCTCGCTCGTGCTCGCTGGCTCGCCCCAGGACGAACGTGCGCAGGATTTCGTACTCGTGGAGGTCCCACTGCGACGGTAGCTCGAGGTGATCGTCCGACGAGAGGACCCGCCGTGCTCGTTCCACCTCCTCCGACCACCAGTCGCCTTCGTCTTCTCTCCGCTCGCCTTCTTCGTCCTGGCGTTCAGCCCAGCTCAGCGCCTCCTCGGAGATCATCAGCACTTCGCCCGTCTTGCGCTCGACGAACGAACGCATGCTGTCGCCCTGATTCTCGAAGGCATCGACGATTTCAGAGAGGTCGACTTTCGAGCTCATCGGACTCCGAGGATCCTGCGGCAGATGGTGCTCGGTGACGCGGCAGCTCACTCGAGCTGCTCATGGCCGAACAGCTGCTTCACCGAATCGCGCATCAGCACGACGATGGTGAACACTCCGAGTATGGTGCCGAGCGGCACGAACGTGCACGACACCGCGGCAGTCACGAGACAGAAGAGATAGCGGCGCCGGGCCTGGAGGAACCGGCCGCTGGCAACCAGGCAGGCAGCGAAGGTCCAGCCCCAGAGGATGAAGACTCCGGCGAGGAGCGCGAAGAACCATCCGAAGAACTCGACGCCCTCTTCCTGGCCCTCGAGTCTCCCCGTCGCCAGCAGTACGCCGAGCACGAGGTGGGGAGCGGCGAACAGCGAGAAGATCGCCGTCAGGCCAGCCACGACGTAGTGGAAGACCGAGAGCAGGCGCAGTTGATCGAGATCAGAGCTCACGGTCGGCAACCCTCACGACGCCAACCCTCACGAGGTGGGGAGAGCGTAGGCCAAGTAGTTCAGCAGCACCACCAATGCCCAGAATGCGAGCCCCACCACCGCGACTGCAACTCCTTCGCGATCGACGTCCTCATCGAGCAGCGCACAAATGGCATAGCCGGTGCGGTTTCACCAGGCCTTCGTAGATCACGACGAGTGCCCATCCGACGAGCTCGCTCACGACAAACCTGGCTCCCCTCCCCCGCCTCCCGTCCCGTCTCCGCGACCTCGAACACAGCCGCTCCTGTCTTCGAGGAGCACCTCCACTCAGGTACTGCGTAGAGCTCCCTACGATCCTGTCAGCGCTTCTGTTCCGCCTCGAGCATCACGTTGATCCCCCGCATGCCCTCCGGCAGCCTCTTCCGCTGGTCGTAGGTCACCTGCAGCAGGAGCCGGTCGGCGTCGAGCGCCTGCCAGGACTCCTCAACGCCGGCGGATCACTGCTGACGGATCGAGTAGAGGTGTCCGCGGGTGCGGATCAGCAGCCGGTCCCCCGCCATCGCCGGCGTCGCCAGCACCATCTCCTCGAGCGGGTTCGATGCCAGCTGCTCGAACTCGTCGCCGGTGCCGAAGACGAAGGTGGTGCCGTCCTCGTCGATGGCGAAGATGCGGTCGCGGTAGGCCCAGGGCGAGGCGGTGAACGCGCCGGCAGAGCCGTCGATGCGCGAGCGGTAGAGCATCTCGCCGGTCTTCGCGTCGTAGCGGGCGAAGATCCCCTTGTCGTAGACCACCCAGAGAGAGCCCTGGTAGGCGACCGGGGTCGGGATGTAGGTGCCGGCGCGCGGATCGAGCCACTGCACGCTGTCGCTCTTCGTCTCGCCGTCGTCGAGCGTCAGGTCGCCCTTCGCGCCGGGCAGGATCGCGGCGATCGGGCGGTGCGAGTCGCCGTGCACCCCGGAGACGACGTAGAGGCGCCCGTCGTAGGCGAAGGGGCTGGGCGCCGGCAGCAGCGAGTGCTTCGACATCCGCCACAGCTCCCTGCCCTGCGTGTCGTACGAGATGACGACGTAGGGGCCCTGGGCGACGATCTCGGTGCGCTGCTCCGTCTTCCAGACGAACGGCGTCGTCCAGCCGCTGCGTCGCGTCGGCTGATCCGGCGGTGTCAGGTCGCGCTTGGTGCGCCACAGCTCCTTGCCGTCCTGTTTCGAGAACGCGGCGATGAACTGATTCTCCTGGTTGTCGTTCAGCACGATCACCTTGTCGTCGACCAGCGCCGGCGAGCCTCCGGTGCCGAAGTCGAGGTAGATCGGGTAGGACTCGAGCTCGGTGTGCCAGCGCGGCTCACCGTCGAGGGTGAACGCCCACAGACCCAGATTGCCGACATAGACGTAGATCGAGCTGCCGTCGCTGACCGGCGTCTCCGAGGTGTAGGAGTTCTTGCGATGGCGCCCGCCCGGCGGCCGGCCCTCGTAGAAGGAGCGGCGGAACACCTCCCTGCCGGTCTCGAGGTCGTAGGCGAACAGCCAGTACCGGAGCTCGATCTCGTCCGGGAACTCCATGTCGCGCTCTTCGAGCTTGGCCACCGCCTCTTCCTGGCTCAGGCCCTGCCCCATCAGCTCGGCGATGTACTCGTTGCTGTACTCGGTGCCGATCTGCGGCGGCTTCATCGCCGTCTCGCTGGTGGCCGACGTCAGGTAGACCTTGCCGCCCACCACGATCGGCGACGACCAGCCCATGCCCGGCACCTCCGCCTTCCACTCGACGTTCTCGGTCTTCGACCAGCGCAGCGGCAGGTTCGGGTTGTCCGACACCGGCACCGCGTCGGCGCCGCGGAAGGCCGGCCAGCTCACCTCCGAAGCGTCGGAGGCGGTCGCACCGGAGGATGCCAGCGAGGAGACCGCCGTGCTGGCCGCGAAGATGCCGCAGAGGAGAGCGGTGCGCAGGACAACCAGGAGCGGAGTGCTTCCCAGCGCGGGGCCACCGAACCGAGGTGTCCTGGTGCGGTGCGGCGACAAGTGGACTTCGGGATGCATGTTCGTCTCCGGTGTTGGTGCGTCGACCCTAGCCGAGGTCAGCCGCGTCCCGAAACCAACAGGGGATTCTCAGCGCCGCTGCTACGCTCTCCGGGTGCAGCAGGACGAGATCCTCCGCCTCTGTCGGGCCTTCCAGCAGGAAGGCCTGCACTACGTTCTGATCGGCGCCACCGCGATGGCCTTCCACGGCGTCGTCAGAGCCACGGAGGACGTCGACCTCTTCATCCGTGCCGATGCCGAGAACGTCGAACGCCTCAGGCGCGCGCTGCGCTCGGTGTACGACGATCCCGAGATCGAGAAGATCGAGACCGAGGACCTCCTCGGCGACTATCCGGCCGTGCGCTACTACCCGCCCACCGGTGACCTCTATCTCGACATCATGACCCGACTCGGCGAGGCGGCGAGTTTCGACACCGTCGAAGGTGAAGCGAAGGAAGTCGACGGCATCGAGGTCCGCGTCGCGACACCTCTCGCGCTGTACCGACTGAAGCGCGACACGGTCCGTGCGCTCGACCGTAGCGACGCGGCGATGCTGCGAGAACGCTTCGACCTGGACGAGGAGCCCTGATGCCGATCGAGCGCTTCCGCAGCGGCGAGGAGATGAACGCTTCTCCGGCGCGCGCTGCCCACCAGGAGCGCAGCGACGAGGAGAACTACCAGCGCTTCGTGCGCCACTGCGCGCGCATGCGTCGACTCTCGAAGGCCGTCTATCCGCGCGGCGTCTACAAGTTCCGGACCGTCGAGGAGGCGCAGGCGTTCTCCAGGACCGCGCACCGCTTCGGAGCGCAGGAACGAGAACAGCCAGGAGAGGGCGACTAGGGCAGACCTCGGCGCCCCTTGCCCCTGCACTCCTTCACTCGGCATTCGCGAGCTCGATCGGCAGCAGGTAGCCGATGCGCTCGAACTCGTTCACAACCGCCTCCCTCAGCTCGGGGCTCTGACACAGAGGAGCCCAGACGACGCCCTGTGCCCGAGTGACCGCATTCTCCTCGTCAGCGGAGAGCTCGAGGCTCTCAGCGAGGCACTCCGGATCGAAGTCGCTCCGGCCCCTGCCTCTGCGATCTACCCCAGGACCCGCCCGCCGAGGCCACGAGACGCGGCCGCACCGGCGCACTTCATCCTTCCTCTCCCTCGAGATCGTGGGCGAAGACCAGAAGGTATCCGTCGGGGTCCCGGATCGCGATCTCCCGCATGCCGTACAGCTCGCGATCCTCGGGGCCATGCACGACGTCGACCCGGTCGCGAATCGTCTCCCAGAAGCCGTCGATGTCGTCGCTCCAGAAGTACGCGTCCCAGCAGTCGAGCTCTCCGTTGGGCCGCACCCACTCGGGCTTCGCCTGATTCAGCATGACGATGAAACCATCCCGCGACGGCATCGCGAAGCTCGGCGGTTCGCCCCACCGCTCGGGCTCGTCGAAGCCGAGCACGTCGACGTAGAAGCGCACCGATCTCTCGAGATCGCGGACCAGGAAGTGCGGCGCCGACGCGACGACCCTCATCTCGGCCAGCGCTCCACCCGGCGCACGACCGTCCCATCCCGGCCGCGCCGTTCGCGATCCATGACGTCAATCATCGCCCGCCTCCCGCCACGCCTCGAGCAGTGAGATCCACTTCCGCCCCGACGCCTCGTCGAACGACATCTGCTCTCCGGGATAGACCTCCTCCAGGGCGGCCGGCCGATTCGCCCTCGCCCACTCGATCGCCGGCTCGAGGTGGGCTTGGATCGACGGCTGTCGCGGCAGCGGCTCGTAAGTCTGCCTCTCGATCAGCCCGCCGTCGCCGAGCTCGTAGACGACGCGCGCCTGCAGGTGGGGTATGCCGATGAGCTCGAGGAAGTCGTTGCGCTCGGTGAAGAGCCCTGCGACGGATCGGTCCGACACCTGGAGATCCGCGAACGCCAACGAGCCGTTCACCGCCCTGTCCCAGCCCAGCACGTCGACCATCGCGCTCTTGTCGAGCGTGACGCCGTGCTCGACGAACACGAGTTGGAAGTCCTCGGACAGCAGCGCCAACGCCGCCTCGACGTCGTGCGTCTCGATGGCGCGCAGGAAGCGCTGGAAGTGGGCCGGCATCGCATCCTCCTCGAGAGTCGGCGGTAGCCCGCAGGCCACGACGATCGACAGCGCCACTGCTCCATGCATGTCGTTCCGCTCTCCGAGATCGTGGGTCGCGTTCCGCTCCGCGCCCGCCCGACGGCGAGCGACGGGCCGCTGAGACGCGAAGCGTCCCCTCCGACTACGCCGTTCGTCGGCCGGAGTTCCGAGCTGCCGGGTGAGCTGCTGCTCGCTCTGCGCGCCTCTTCCTCCGCGAACATCTCACGGAGGCTCTGTGGCCACGCAGGCCGTGAGGCCCTCAGGGTCGACTCGCCTTCTCGTTGTACTCTAGGCCGCGTCCCTTGCATCAGAAGCCGCGTCGTCGGCAGCTCGGAGGCTCAGGGCATTCCGCCCGAGGCTCAGCCGCGGCACTTGCGTTCTCGTCCGAACGGACGAGGGAGGAGTCACCATGCTTCGAATCCACCGGCCTGCTCCGAACCAGCTCGGGCTCGCTCTGACCGCGCTCGCCGCGATGCTGCTGGTCGCCGCTCCGATGGCGGCCGAGAGCCACGCGGAAGGCAGCGTCGCCGCCGAGATCAAGGCCCTCATCATGGAGGACAACGCCTACACGCGGGAGAACCTGATGGATCGCGAGGGCGGTGTGTCGAAGGACGGCAGCCTCGAGTTCTGGTCGAGTGGCGGTCTGCTGCAGAAAACGGCCGCCGACGAACCGCCGTCGCAGTACGAGGCGTTCGCGATCACCCCGAAGCACATCCAGGTGGTCGAGCTGCCCGGCGGCGAGGCCGCGGTGGCCATGTACTACTCCGAGGGCAGCATGCACCCCAAGGGCAGCTCCCCGGTGGGCCACTACATGACTCGCGTCACCCAGGTCTACGTCAAGGAAGACGGCAAGTGGGTCATCCGCGCCGCCCACTGGTCGCCGGTGGCGGCCGGCAGCGGCACGTCGCAGACCTCGCTCGACTAGCCAGCCGAGCCATCGGTCTCCGCGGCTCGATTCGTGGACGCCGTCCCGTGCGGCGTCCGCGACGGGCGTCCGCGCGAGCGCTGGAGCCCCGATCTCAGGAGTGGCGGACCTCTCCACCTGGTCTTCGCCGGCCGGCGAGGAAAGCCGCGCCAGCTGCGGCTGCGTGGATCAGCAGGGCGACGAGGAAGGCCGGGTGGGCGCGGGAGAGCTCGGCAGCCTGCATCGGCTCCGAGCTGCCAGCGCCGTGGCCGGCGTTCCAGTGCACGACGACGGAGAGAGCCAGCGCCGCTGCGCCGAGCAGAGCCGAGCTGAAGGCCAGGCGAGCCAGGCCCGGCGCCGCACCGGTCCGAGGCCAGGCCAGCGCGGCCAGGACGATCGCCACGCCGCCGCAGGCGAACGAGATCAGCAGCGAGACCGAATAGAGGGCGTGCATCGGGCGCTCCCCTCAAAGGCCGAAGTCCCCGCAAGTCTCTCAGGAAACAGGGCCGACGCCTCGACTCGGACCCGTGTGCATCCACACCTGACACTGCTGTCGAAGAATCTCCCCGAGAACCGACTCGTCGGCCGGACGATCGGGGTCCGTTCGCTGAAGCCTACTCGCCAGAGCCGGCTTCGCTTCCGCAAACACCTACCGCTGAAGGAGCTCCGCCGATGCGCCGTCTCCGTTTCCTCGTTCACTCTTCACTCGTTTCTGCTCTGGTCCTCTTCCTGGTGGGCGTGCCGACCGCCATCGCGTCGGAACGCGACCTGACCGCTCCGCTCACCGCCGAGACCCAGGCGGCGCTGACGCCTGCCGAAGTCCTCCAGCTGCTGAAGGACGGCAACGAGAGATTCCTCAATGGCCAGGCGCTCGAGCGCGACTTCCTCTCGCAGGTGCGCATGACGTCCGAGGGGCAGTACCCGATGGCCTCGATCCTCGGCTGCATCGACAGCCGCGTGCCGCACGAGATCGTCTTCGACAAGGGCGTCGGCGACATCTTCTCGGCTCGCATCGCCGGCAACTTCGTCAACGCCGACATCCTCGGCAGCCTCGAGTTCGCCACCGCGGTCGCCGGCTCGAAGGTCGTCGTGGTGCTCGGCCACAGCGAGTGCGGCGCGATCAAGGGCGCCTGCGACAACGTCGAGCTCGGCAACCTGACGAGCACCCTCGCCAACCTGGCGCCGGCCGTCTACGCCGTCACCGACGTGCCCGGCGAGAGGACCTCCAAGAACAAGCCGTTCGTCGAGAAGGTCGCACACCAGAACGTCGACATGACGGTGCAGAACATCCTCGACCGCAGCCCGGTGATGCGGCGGCTCGTCGCCGAGGGCAAGCTGATGATCGTCGGTGCCATGCACGACGTCAGGACCGGCAAGGTGGAATTCATGGATCCGGTCACCTCGGTGGAGGACTGAGCCGGGCCGAAGTCCAGAGGCTGCCGGCGCCGGGGGCCTCTGGCGGACTGACTGACTGACGGTACAGTGCCGTGCATGGCGCTGTCCGCCGAAGAGATCTCCCACTGGCGCCGGGCCGACGAGGTGCTGGACGAGCTCCTCGAGCTCGATTCGGAAGAGCGTGCCGCCGCGCTGGCGCGTCTCGAGCTGGCGCCCCGAGTCCGTGACTGCGTCGAACAGCTGCTGAGCGCCAGCGCCGCGTCGAAGTCGATCCTCGACAGTCCACTTCCTGCGCTGGCGCCAGGCGTCGACGCGGGCGACCTCGCCGGTCAGGACCTGGGGCGCTGGACCCTGCTCGAGGAGATCGGCCGCGGCGGCATGGCGGTGGTCTACCGGGCGACCCGCCAGGAGGCGGGCTTCACGCAGACGGCCGCGATCAAGCTGCTGCCGCGCGGCACGGCCGGCCACGTGCGCTTCCTGCGCGAACAGCAGGTGTTGGCAGGCCTCGAGCATCCGAACATCGCCCGATTCCTCGACGGCGGCGTGTCCGAGGACGGCACACCATGGCTGGCGATGGAACTCGTCGAGGGAGTGCCGCTGGACGAGGCGTGCCAGGAGCTCGACTCGCGCCAGAAGGTGCGCCTGCTGCTGCCGATTCTCGACGCCGTGGCCTACGCGCACCAGCGCCTGATCGTGCATCGCGATCTCAAGCCCGGCAACCTGATGGTCGACCACTCGGGCCGAGCCCGGCTGCTCGATTTCGGCATCGCCAAGCTGCTCTCCGACGAGCAGGGAGATGCAGCGACGCGGGTGCTGACACCGGGGTACGCCGCGCCCGAGCAGTTCTCCGGCGGCCAGATCAGCACCGCGACCGATGTCTACGGCCTGGGCGCCGTGCTGCACGCGGTGTTGACCGGCGATCCGGTGCGCGGTGCCGGCGGAGAGCGATCTCGGGCCATGCAGGCGCAACGCTTCGACGCCGACCTGCAGAACATCGTCGCCAAGGCGCTGCGCGAGGAGCCCCGCGATCGCTACGGCACGGCGCGCGAGCTCGCCACCGATCTCGAGCGCTGGCTCGCCGGGCACCCAGTCGCCGCCACCCCGGACAGCCAGCGCTACCGACTGCGCAAGTTCGTCGGCCGTCACCGGAACTGGGTGGCCGCCGCGGCCGCCGTCGCGCTGGTGGTCGTGGGGGCGGTCAGTGTCGTGCTGTGGCAGGCCCGCAGGACGGCCGAGCACGCGCGCACCGTCACCGCTCAGAACGACGTCCTGACCGAGATCCTGCGCTCTCCCCAGGCCGTCGCCAGGGGTCGCCAAGCGAAGGTCGTCGACGTGCTCGCGGTGGCCAGCGACGAGCTCGAGCGGCGCATGCCCGAGCCGTCGTTCGCCAGGGCGCGGCTCTACGAGACGCTGGCGCGGACACTGGATCAACTCGACGACCTCGAGCGTTCCATCCCGCTCTGGGAGAAGGCGATCTCCGACCTCGACATCCTCGGCCGCGCCACCTCGTCGCGAGCTCCGGTCCACTACCGACTCGGCCTGGCGGCGTCGCTGACCGACGCGAGGAGGTTCGAAGAGGCGCTCGAGGTGCTGCTTGAGGCAAGGCAACTGGCACGGCGCCTCGCAACCGACGATTCGCTGCACGCGAGCCTCGCCGGCATGGGCTGGTACGCGGCCCGCGATCACGACCCGGACCTGGCGCTCGAACTGTGGGAGGAAGCCGAAGACCTCGCCGCGACGGTGCAGTGGAACAGCACCGAAGAGAAGCTGCGCTTCGAGGCCCTGCACCTGCAGTGGCTGTTCGACCAGGGCCACTACGCGCAAGCGATCGATGTGGCGCGAGCCTTCCTGGCCGACAGCCGCGCGGCCCTGGGCGAGCGCCACAGTCATACCCTCGATGGCTTCCATGCTCTCGCCAACGCCCTGTCGCTCGCCGGGCACTACCGCGAAGCCGAGGGGGTGGCGGCCGAAGGCGAGGCGGTGGCGCTCGACTGGCTGGGCGAGGACGACCGCTTCGTGTTCGCGATCCGCATGAGCCGCGCCAACTCCATCCAGCAGCAGCACCGCTACGAGGAGTCGGCCGAGCTCTTTCGACAGCTCGCTGAGACGGCCGAGAAGAACGAGACGCTGTCGCCCATGGACCGTCTCATCCCACGCATGAACCTGGCCAACTCGCTGCAGGAGGCCGGACTCTTCGCCGAGGCGGAGCCGGAGCTGCTCGCAGCGATCGACGCGAGCCGGGATCTGAACGGAGACAACCACCCGACGACCCTGATGAGCTACGCCAATCTGGCCGAGCTGCGGATCTTCGCGGGGCGCCCGATGGACGCGTTGGAGCCCGGACGGATCGCGCACGAGGGACTCTCCGGCTCGATCGGAGCCGAGCATCCCATCACCCTCTTCGCCCGCGCCACCAGGGCAGGAGCACTGGTCAACGCCGGCGAGCCCCGGCAGGCGCTGGAGCTCCTCGAGGGCCTCGAGGAACCTCTAGCCGCCGCGTTCGGCGCGGACGATCCCAACGTCGTCAACGCACGGATCTGGCGCGGCCAGGCGCTGCTGACGACCGGCCGCGCCGACGAGGCCCGGCCGCTGATCGAGGACGGGTACCGCTGGAGGCTGGAGCAGTACGGGCCCGAGCATCCCCGCACCCGTCGCTCGGCGGAGCTGGTGGCGCGCCTTCCCGATTCGTCCTGACAGTGTTCGAGCGCATCCGGGAAGCCGACCCGCTGCGAGCACGGGCCTGCGGGTCGAGCGTTTCCCTGAGTTCTCCGCCGCTCGAATCGCAGCCGCTACCGCTTCGGATCTCCCGACTCGGTCCGGCGAAAGTCGTAGCGGCTCATCGCGGCGGCGAAGCTCTCGGGCGGCTCGTCGGAACCGTCGTCGACGGCCAGGCTCAGCGTTCCGTCCTCGATCTTCACGATCGCCGGCACCACGTCACCGAGGTCCTGCCGGGGAGGCGCGCTGTCGGTGATGGTGGCGTGGAGCACGGCGGGGTCGCCCTCGCTCGACAGGGTGAACGTCGCCTCGTACCAGAAGTCCTCGCGGACGTAGAAACGCAGCGTGTGACTGTAGAAGCCGAGAACGATCTCGCCTGGCGGACCGGTGCCCTTCCAATCGCCCTGGAGCTCCTCGATCAGCGGATGCGTTCGCAGCGGCACGGCCCCGAGGAACGTCGCGAACGACAGCAGGCAGGCCAGCGCGGTGGCGAGGATCGCGCCAGCGCGGCTGTCGCCCTCCAGCACGCTCGAGTCGATGGCGACTTCCCGATGATCTCCCATCTCGCCCTCACTCCTCTTCGTGCCGTTTTCCCAAAAGCCCTAGCCTGCTCGACCGGCGTTCGATCGTACGGCAACGTCGCACTCCGAGCCTCGACAGCCTCGACTTATCGACTCACCGCAGGCTCGGCCAGCGAGACGGTAGGCTGCGGGCGACACGGACTGGACTCCTTCGAGGTGAAGCATGGCCGACGTACTGGTGCTGGGATCGAACCGCGGAATCGGGCTGGAGCTGGTGCGCCAGCTCGCTGCGAGGGGTGACTCGGTCACCGCCGTCTGCCGGAGCTCCTCCGAGCGACTCGAGGCGATCTCGGGAGTCGCCGTGCGCAGCGGCGTCGACGTCACCGACCGCGCCGCTCTCGAGGGCCTGGCCGCGGATCTCGGAGCGGAGGCTCTCGATCTGCTCGTCGTCGTGGCGGGGGTGCTCGAGCGCGTGACCCTGGACCGCCTCGACGTCGACGCGATCCGGCGTCAGTTCGAGATCAACGCGCTGGGGCCGCTGCTGGCGGTGAGCGCCCTGCGCCGCTGCGTGCGCGGCGGCGGCAAGATCGGCCTGGTGACCAGTCGCATGGGTTCGATCGCCGACAACGACTCCGGCGGCAGCTACGGCTATCGCATGTCGAAGGCGGCGCTCAACATGGCCGGCCGCTCGCTGGCGCACGACCTCGCCGACCGCGAGATCGCCGTTGTGCTGCTGCACCCGGGTTGGGTGCGCACCGACATGACCGGCGGCTCGGGCCTCATCGACGTCGACGAGTCGGCAGCCGGCCTGATCGCCCGCCTCGACGAGCTGTCGATGGAGACGACGGGGACGTTCGTGCACCAGAGCGGCGAACCGCTGCCCTGGTAGGAGGCGCGCAACGCCAGTGGTGGCGTCGCCGCACCGGCCGGTTGCGTCGTCCGGAGCCGGCGTCGCAGCGACGTGCATCGGATCGGTGGCGGACGAGCCTCGCCGGCGTCGCACTGTGGACGACGGGCCCGATCTCGGGCCACAACCACAGTCCACATGCCCAAGGAGTCTCTCCGATGCCGACCCGCGGTCTTCCAGCGCGTGACAGCGCACACGCGGCCTCGCCGACCACCGCCCAGCGTCTGACGACTGCCGCCACGGTAGCCACGCTCGCGGTCCTTTCGCTGCTCGTCGCACCACTCGTCGCAGACGCGGCACCGAGGCCTCGGGGTCCGCTCGAGCTGCCCGACTTCGTCATCGACTTCACGAGTGTCCAGCCGGACCAGCACCCGCCGACTCCGGTGACCACGACCGGCGAGGTGCTGCACGGTGTCAATCAGGCCGTCGGCGAGGTGATCGAGTGCGCGCTCGACGGTGATCAGCCCTGGTGCCCGGTCTTTCACTTCCAGACCAAGATCGGTGTTTTCGGTATCGACGGCAAGTTCTTCTACGCCGACCCGTTCGGGGTCGGAGTCGTCGACACCCGCTACAGCGTGCCGTCGGGATGCGATCACCTCGGTTGTGTGCAGCCGCTGCCTGGAGACGTCCTCTGGGGCCTTGACACCGGCTACGACACCCCTTACGACGAGCATGAGTTCCTGTCGATCGGGCGGCCATCCCACATGGAGTTCACCGAGATCGCGGTCCACGACGACAACGACGCCGAGCTGATCTGGCGAATCCAGGGCTGCGAGGCTCCGTTTCGGTTTTCGATGCGCGAGGCTCTCGTCGAGTTCGACCCACCAGGCAACCTGGAGCGACACGTCTACCGGCCCCCGTTCGCCGCCTTCTCCGGTGGATTGCGCAGCGCAGTCGCGATCCACGGCGACCAACCAGATCTGGTCGCGGCCAATCAGGACGCGGTCCGCCTCGCCCGCATCCGGGCGCGCGGCATCAGGATCCAAGACGAGCCCGACTGGCGCCTCTCCTGCCCGCTCTTCGGTGCGGTGTTCGACAACGGGCTCAACACCTCGCTGGCCGGAAGCGCCTTTCACTGGACCGCCACCGAGACAGGCCTCGGCAATCGGATCTGGCAGAACACGGACGGTGGCTCGGGCAACTCGTGTGGCCACCCCAACTACACCGGTGGTCATGCGATCGCGATCTGTGCCGCGACCGAGGGCTTCATCGGCGGCTTCGATACGACCCTGACCTCCGGTAACGCGGTCGACCTCACCGGTCTGTCAGGCGCCCGCCTACGCTTCCGGGTGAACTTCCAACGCCGCCACCAGGAGCTGCTTACGGTCCAGGCATCCCGCAACGGCGGCGCCACCTGGGAGACGATCTCAGAGATCGATTCGAGCATCGGGCCGTTCGAAGCGATCGGCGAGGGTGTAGTGGACGTCGATCTCGGAGCGTTCCTCGGCGACGCGGAGGTGTACCTGCGCCTACGCTACTGGGACCCGACCGGCAACCCCGCGAACGACGGCTACTACGTCCAGATCGACGATTTCCTGATCTACGCGCTCGACTTCCTCTTCGCCGACGGATTCGAGTCGGGCGACGTCTCAGCGTGGACCATCTCCACGCCTTGAGTCGTCGCCCGCTCACCAGGGGTCCCTCGGCGGCGTCGGCCGCCGAAGTGCTCCACGAGTCGGGCGACGTCTCAGCGTGGACCATCTCCACGCCTTGAGTCGTCGCCCGCTCACCAGGGGTCCCTCGGCGGCGTCGGCCGCCGAAGTGCTCCACGAGTCGGGCGACGTCTCAGCTGGAACACCGCCACCCTCGAAGCGAGGCCACTCCATCGTCGCGGAGACTCACAGGAGCACCCGATTGCCTGGGTACTGGAAGACGCTGCTAGGTTCGAGCCCGATGACCGACACGACGGGCGCCTTGCGCAGCCGCGAGGTCACCCAGCTGCTGGCGCGCATCGAGGACGGAGATCGCGAGGCCGCGGACTCGCTCCTGCCACTCGTGTACGCCGAGCTGCGCGTGCTGGCGCGCTCCAGCATGGGGCGCGAGCCTGCCGGACACACCCTGCAACCGACCGCCCTGGTGCACGAGGCGTACCTGCGGCTCGTCGGCCGGCAGGATCCAGGATGGTCGAACCGAGGCCACTTCTTCGGTGCCGCGGCCCGCGCCATGCGCCGCCTCCTGGTCGAGCGCGCGCGACGGGTGCGGCGGCTGCGCCACGGTGGCGGTCTGCAGAGGACCGATGTCGACGCTGAACTGTTGATCCAGCCGGGAGGATCGATCGCCGTCGACCATCGGGCGGTGGAGTTGCTCGACCTGGACGCGGCCCTCCGACGCCTCGCCGACCTGGATGAGGGCATGGCCCGCACCGTCGAGCTGCGCTTCTTCGGCGGGCTCGAGGTCGCCGAGGTCGCGGAGCTGCTGGGTGTCTCCCGGAGGACGGTCGAGCGGCGCTGGACCGGCGCGAGAGCGTGGTTGCGACGCGAGCTCGCCGCTGCGCGGCGCACGAGGCCAGGGGAGGAGACCTGAGTGCCTGACGAGCGATCCGGCGACAGCGCACCGACCTCACCTCCGCGCGAGACAGGCGGCGACTGGGATCGAATGTGGGCGGCCTTCCACGAGCTGCGACTGTCGTCCGCCGTCGAGCGCCAGACCAGGCTCGAGGAGCTGGCTCGCGAGAACCCAGAGCTCGCCGCCGAGCTCGCCTCGTTGCTCGAGAGCGAGCCCCGGGGAGAGGAGTGGGACACCACTGGTCGAGCCGGCGAACTCCTGGACCTGGGGGCCGAGGCCTTCTCGGCGCTGCTCGAAGCAGCACGCGTCGGCGAACAGGTCGGCCGATGGCAGGTCGTCGGCAAGCTGGGCGAAGGTGGCGTGGGAAGTGTGTATCGAGCCCATCGCACCGACGGCGAGCTAGATCAGGAGGTGGCGCTGAAGATCTTGCGCCCTGACGCTCTGGACGGGCCTCTGCTCCAACGCTTCGCCCGCGAACGCTCGATCCTGGCTCGCCTCGACCATCCCCACATCGCACGCATCGTGGACGCGGGCAGTACCCTAGAGGGCGTTCCGTACGTCGCCCTCGAGCTCGTGGAAGGAGAACCGATCGATCGCTGGTGCTCTCGCACCGCTGCCTCGATCGACGAGCGGCTCGACCTGATGCTGCAGGTGTGTAGCGGCGTCGCCTACGCACACCGCCGCCTGATCGTGCACCGCGATCTCAAGCCGACCAACATCCTGGTCGCCGAATCGGGCCCGGGCGGGCCATCGGCCAAACTGCTCGACTTCGGGATCGCCAAGCTCCTCGAGGAAGAGGACACGCCGGGCGGTGTGACCCGGACCCAGAACCGGATGCTGACGCCGCGCTACGCCAGTCCCGAGCAGTTGCGCGGCGATCCGATCACCACCGCGAGCGACGTCTACTCGCTAGGCGTCCTGCTCTACGAGCTTCTGACCGGACGCTCGCCCTACGGCGAGAGCACCAGCAGCTCGATGGCCCTGATGCGCTCCATTCTGGAGACCGACCCGCCGCGACCGAGCGAAGCTCTCGCAGGCGACGCTTCCCGGGACGCCGAAGGTCGTGCCGACACGGGCTCCAAGGCGGCGATCGAAACGGCTGCGCTGCGGCCGGCTCGACGCTTGCGCGGGGATCTCGACGCCATCGTGCTGCGCTGTCTCGCCAAGGAGCCAGACCGTCGCTACGGCTCGGTCGACGAGCTCGCCGACGACCTCCGACGCTACCGCCGAGGCCTCCCAGTGCTGGCGCGCCCAGACTCGCCCGGATACCGCGTACGGCGCTTCGTGACCCGCCATCCCCTCGGCGTGACCGCTGCACTGGCCGCCGCACTCCTCGCCATCGGTTTCACGACGTTGGTCTTCGTCATGGCGCTACGGCTCGACGCCGCGGCCGAGCGGGAACGGGGCGAGAGGCTCGCCGCGGAGCAGGTCAGCCAGTTCCTCATCGACCTCTTCGAAGCGGCCGATCCAGCGCTACGTGTAGGTCCTGAACCGAAAGCCGGGGACCTGCTCGAGCGTGGCGCACGGGAGCTGGCAACGAGTGGCCTGGAGGCGGACCTGCGCTCGAGGCTGGCGGCGATCGTGCTCCGTGCACAGGTGAATTTCGATCAAATCGACGACGCTGATCGAACCTGGACCGACGTTCTCGAGCCGCTCGCCGCGCAGGCGTCACCTCGCACCCGCGCCGAGGCGCTGCTCGCGAGAGCGAGCATCCTGGAACGACGCAGTGAGCATCGCCGCGCGGCACGCCTCTACGACGAGGCCCTGCGACTGGTCCCTCTCTCCCAGGACGCTGGCGCCCAGCAGATCCGGACTCTCGCGCAACTTCGTAGGGCGACCGTTCGCGTGAAGCTCGGCGACGCGAAGGGGGCCCTCCGGCAGATCGAGCGGACGCTCGATGAGCTCAAAGAACGCGACGGCGAAGACCGACGCGGCGTGCCGACCGTGCAACTGGAGGCACTAGCGCGTCTCGCCGCGGCCCTGAGCGAAAGCGGAGAGGCGCAGCGTGCCGAGCCTGTGATCCGCCGTGCGCTGGACCTGGCACGGAGCCATCCAGGCGTCTCGGAGCTGGTGCGCACGAAGCTGCTCGAGGACCTGGCCATCGTACTCCTGCACCAAGGCCGTGCCGCCGAGGCCGTACCACTCTTCGAACAGGCGATCGGGCAGTTCGAGGCAATCCTCGGCCCCGACAGCCTGCGCCTCCCGCTGACCGAGCTGGGCGCTGCGCTCGTCGACGTCGGCGACTTCGATCGCGCCGAGGCGCTGCACCGTCGAGCGCTCGACATCGCCACCCGCGCCGCCGGCCTCGATAGTCCGCGACGCGCCGCCGAGCTGGTCAATCTCGGCTGGATGCTGCACAACCGGGGCGAGCTCGACCGGGCGCAGCGACTCTACGAGGAGAGCCTCGCTCTGAACACGGCCGGCGCGGGAGCCGATGGACCCGCCCTCGTACCGGTACTCAACAACCTCGGCCTGCTGGAGCTCGATCGCGGTCATCACGACGCTGCACGCCCCCACTTCCTACGCGCCGAACGTATCGTGCGCGCCGCATTCGGCGAGAAACATCCGGCCCTCGGCTTCCTGTGGACCAATCAGGCACGGCTCGAGCACGAATCCGGCGCGCACGATCGTGCGCGCGACCTCTACGACAGAGCGCTCGCACTGCGCCGAACTCTCTATCCGGACGGCCACATCGAAACCGGTCTCACCCTCAACGGGCTCGGCGCCCTGCTCTGCGAGAGCGGCCGCAGCGACCGAGGCGAGCACCTCCTCCGGGAGGCGCTCGCGATCCGCCAGCGCTTCGCGGCGCCGGACGACTGGCGCATCGCGCTCAGCGAGAGCGACCTCGGTCACTGCCTGGTGGAGAGCGGTCGATTCGAGGAGGGCTCGCGCCTGCTCCGCAACTCCCTACCGCGGATCCTGGCGCAGCGTGGTGAAGAGGATCCCAGGGCCCAGCGCGCCCTGCTCCGGGTCGAGGCTCTCGCTGAGAGCTCTCCCACTCCTTAGGTAGAAGAGAGCCTCAGGCCTCAGCCGGAGGCCGCGCTCCCCTCGACGAAAGCGCGGGCGTGCTCCAGCTCCGGATGCTCCTCGGTGGGATCCGGGTAGATCTCCAGCAGCGTCGTGTAGAAGCCTCGCGCCGCCTCCACGTCGCCGGACCCTTCCGCTGCCTGGCCGGCTCCGAACAGGCTGTTAAAGCGATTCGGCGAGCGCTCGAGAGCCGCCCTGTACTCCGCCAGCGCCTCGTCCTGCAGTCCGGCCTCCCGCAGGATGTCGCCGTCTTCTGCGTTGATGAGAAGACAGCGATTCAGGCGTTGGATCGGAAGGGTCCCTGCTTGCCGTTGTCTCCTGGAAGGGCCGAGCGGCATGGCTTCGAGTACGGGCGTCACGGCACCCTCTCGCTACTACGCCGCATTCGACACCAACAGTGGCGAGGTCTTCGGCAAGACCACGGGGAGTCACACCAGCGCCGAGCTCATCGCGTTCCTCGCAGACCTGGTCGCCCACCAGCCGAAAGGCCAGGAGATCCACGTCGTCCTCGACAACCTCTCCGCTCACAAGTCCATGACTGTCGAGCAGTTCCTCGAAGAGAATCCCAACGTTCACTTCCACTTCACCTCCAACCTACAGCTCGTGGCGAATCAGGTCGAACTCTGGTTCTCCAAGATCACGCGCGACCTCCTGCATCGAGGCGTCTTCACGTCGGTTGCCGACCTGGCGGCAAAGATCAAGCGCTTCATCGATCAATACAACAAGAACCCGAAGCCCGTGAAGTGGAAGCACAACGATCCCCCTAAGAGGATCGCCGCATGACGACCACTGAGCATTCAAGAGGTACAGTCCACCAACAACGCATCTTCGAGCCGCAAACGAGGTCCGCTGTCCGCCCCGGAGTTTCGGCCGCGGTGATCGATCGTTTTGCGGGACGGCGCTCTTCCAGGCTCTTCCAGGTGTCTGACCCCTCGAGCTTCGAGCTCCCTCGAGCGCCTCGAGCTTCGGCCGGGTAGGATCGGCCAGACCCTCTTCTCTTCGACCGGCCGGCCGGCTGCCGGGGCCGCCAAGCGGTCCACTGCACTCACCCATGCCCTCAGGGGAACTTCGCGGGGGAACCCTGCCGATGTGTCGTCTCCTTTGCCTCGCCACTGACACCACCAAGCGGCGGTCGGCTTCGACTGCTCTCTTCCTTCTCGGCCTCGCCGCCCTCGCCGCGCCAGCCGCCACCACGACGGATCCCCCCGATCTTCGCGGTGGCGGTGCGACGCTCGAGGTCAGCGCCTCCGAGGCCTTGGTGAATCCGGGCGAGACGGTCGAGATCACTGTCTCGATCACCGGGCTCGGCGACGCAGCTCCGCCGTCGCTCGGCACGTACGACCTGTCGCTCGTCTTCGATCCGGCGGTGTTCGCGTACGAGATGGGCTCTCTCGAGCCGACGGACTTCCTCGGTGACGGGGACCTGGCGGAGGCTCTCTATACGGTCTCGGCAGGCGCGGGCGACGTCGAGGTGGTGGCGCTCTCGCTGCTGACGCCGATGCAGCTGACGGCGCTGCAGGCGGGGTCGTTCGAGCTGTTCACCGCGACCTTCACCGCGATCGGCTTCGGCGACGGAGTCTTCGACCTGGTGGCCAACGGTCCCCTGGGCGACGAGAACGGTTCGGAGATCGCGCTCGCCGGCGTGGTACCGGTGACGGTCTCGGGTGGCTCGGTGATCGACATCCCGACGTCGGGCAGCGTCGGGCTCGCGTTGATGACACTGCTGCTCCTCGCTGGCGGAGTGCTGGTGCTGCGGAGGGCGGTCTGATGCGCACCTCGAAATCGTCGCTTCTCCTCTTCCTCGTGCTGCTGCTCGTTGCGACGGTCCTGTGGGCGATGCCGGGCGACCAGGACGGCGACACCGACGTCGACGTCGACGACCTGCAGATCATCCTGGCGGCGCGCAACACGCCGGCCTCGGGTCCGTCGGATCCGCGCGACCTCGACGCCGACGGCGTGATCACGGTGCTCGACGCGCGGATCGCCGCGACGCTGTGCACCCGCCCGTTGTGTGCGACGGGCAACAACCCGCCGACGGTGGAGGCGCCGGCCGACCAGACGATTCCCGAGGACGGCACCACGGGTGCAATCGCGGTGACGGTGGACGACCCCGACCTCGGCACGAACCCGAACACACTGGTGTTGACCGCCACGTCGGACGATCAGACGCTCATCCCCGGCGCGAACCTGGTGCTCGGCGGCTCCGGTAACGCTCGAACGATCACGGTGACACCGGCCGCGAACCTCAGCGGCGGTCCGGTGACGATCACGCTCCAGGTCTCGGACGGAATCGACAGCGCAACGGACACCTTCTCGGTCATGGTCACGCCGGTGAATGACGCGCCTCAGTTCACGGCGGGCCCCGACCAGACGGTGCTGGAGGATTCCGGCGCCCATGCGGTTCCCTCGTGGGCCACCGCGATCTCGCCAGGCCCGCCGGACGAAGCGGGTCAGACGGTGTCGTTCAACGTCACCGGCAACACCGATCCGGGCCTATTCGCCGTCGCGCCCGCAGTCGACGGCGCGGGCAACCTCACCTACACCCCGGCGGCCGAAGCCAGTGGCACCGCAACGATCACGCTGGTGGCGATGGACGACGGTGGTACCGCGAACGGGGGCGTCGACACCTCGCCGCCCCAGTCCTTCGACATCACGATCACGGCGGTGAACGACGAACCGTCGTTCATGGCGGGTGCCGACCAGACGATCGACGAAGACGCGGGGGCGCAAACGGTGGCGAACTGGGCGACCGGGATCTCGGCGGGTCCGGCCGACGAGTCCGGTCAGATGCTGACTTTCAACGTCACCAACAACACCAACGCGACGCTGTTCAGCGCCCAGCCTGCGGTGGCATCCGACGGCACGTTGACGTACACGCCGGCGCCCGATGCCAACGGTACGGCGACGGTCACGCTCGAGCTGATGGACGACGGCGGAACCGCGAACGGCGGCGACGACACCTCGCCGCCGCAGACCTTCCAGATCACCGTCGACCCGGTCAACGACGCGCCGACGATCTCGACTCCCGCCTCACACACCTCCGATGAGGACGCGGGCGCGCAGACCGTGGTGGGCTTCGCCACACTCTCTGCGGGTGGTGGCCCGGACGAATCGGGACAGACGGTGACGCCGAGCATCACCGGCAACGACAACATGGCGCTGTTCAGCAGCCAGCCGCAGCTCAACACCAGCGGCACGTTGACCTACACCGCAGCGCCGAACGCCTTCGGCACCGCGACGATCACCGCGCAGGCGATGGACGACGGGGGGACCGCCAGCGGCGGCGTCGACACATCGGCTCCGGTGATGTTCCAGATCAACATCGACTCGGTGAACGATCCGCCCGTGGCGGTCGCCGACTCGTTCGACACCCTGGGCAACACGGAGTTGTTCGTCGATCTCACCCCGGCGATGAACCAGCCGCGGGTACTGGCGACGACGACGTCGACCTTCGGCGTGCTCGACAACGACAGCGATCCGGTGGAGATGGACATGCTCTCGGTGGCCGGGATCGTCGGCTGCGCCGACACCACGGCGCCGTTCGAGGGCTGCGCCAGCACCAGCGGCGGCGTGCTCGACATGCAGTCGAACGGCCGCTTCACCTACGTCACCTCACCCGGCTTCGGCGGCGCGACGGACACGTTCCAGTACCTGCTCAGCGACGGCATGGATACGGTGACGGCGACGGTGACGATCAACGTCGCCGGCGTCGTCTGGTTCGTCGACAACACCGCGGCCTCAGGCGGTGACGGAACCTCGACTACGCCCTTCGACATGCTGTCTGGCGCCGAGGCCGCCTCGGCACCGGGCGATGTGATCTACGTGCGCACCGGCGACGGCACGAGCCTCGGCCAGGATCAGGGCATCGCGCTCCAGTCGATGCAGACCTTCCTCGGCGAGGGCGTCGATCTCGAGGTCGACCTGGCGTTCAACGGGAACCCGGCGCCGACGCTGATCTTCGACTCGCCGAGCAACGACCCGGCGGTGATCGAGCACACCGCCGGCGACGGCGTCACGGTCGATGCGACGGCGGGTCCGCAGACCGGCGTCGTGATCCGTGGCTTCCAGATCTCCGGCACGAGCAACGCCGTCGACGTCACCCAGACCGGCGCCAACGCGGTCGAGATCACGATCGCCGACAACCTCTTCCAGGACTCGGGCAGCGAGGCGCTCGACCTGAACCCGGGCGGCGGCGCCCACTTCGAGGCGACGATCCAGAACAACAGCTTCTCGACCAGCTCGCCGACCGGTAACGCGATCGACGTCACCACCACGGCGAACGCCGACACGGTGCAGGTCGCGATCGACGACAACGTCGACATCACGTCGTCGAGCGGTGACGCCATTCACCTCGACGGCAGCGCGGGCGGCACACTGAACGTGACCTCGCTCTGTGGCAACTCGGTACACGGCGCGACGGCGGGGGCGGGCATCTTCGCCGACACGGTGGTCTTCGACGCCGCTCCCCTGCCGAGCGGCGACGCCGACTTCGTCGGCGACACGGTGGCCTGCACCGCCGCCACCCTGATCGGCAGCTCCGGAAACCGCATCGGTGGCTCGGGGCTCGTGCTCCTGAACGTCACCGGCGACCTCGACCTGGGGCCGTTCAGCTCCTTCGTCGGCACAGCGGGTGGCCTCGACGAGGTGGCGCTGCAGATCGCCGGCAACGGCGTGTTCAACGCCGGGGCCGGAAACGGCTTCCAATTCGTGCAGGACTCGGGCACTCTCGACTCGATCGACGGGCCAGCAGTCCTCATCGACACGGCGAGGCTCGAGTACCTGCCCCCGAGCTCCGTGACCACCGTCGTATCGATGAACAGCGACACGGTGGGGATCGGGCTGACCGACGTCTCGAGCTCATTCGCCGTCTCCGGGACGACGACGATCGACTCCACCGGAACGGACGGCGTGGTGGTGACCGATTCGAGCGCCCAGGTGACCTTCCTGGGCGAGTTCGTGATCTCGAACACGGGCGGCCGAGGCGTCTCGCTCACCAACATGAGCGCGGACTTCGTCGTCCAGGACATGGCGCCGGCCGGGCTGCCGGGAACGGCGAACAGCCTCATCACGGGAACCACGGGCGATGCCTTCAGCTCCGTCGGACACACCGACGACATCCGCTACTACGGCGACATCGTCAACACCTCGGGCAACTCCGTCGATATCCGCGACCACGGCGGGCCTGCCGGCCAGATCCTCTTCGCCGGCCTCATCACCGACTCCGGTGAGGGCATCTACCTGGACAACAACGACCAGGGCGCGATGCCCGCAACGGCCAGCTTCACCGGCGGCCTGGACCTCGACACCGGGGCCAACACGGCGTTCACGGCGATCAACGGCGGCAACGTGGAGGTGCTCTCTGGCAGCGTCTCGACGACCGCCGACACCACCACCGGTACCCTGGTCAACATCGTCAACACGACCATCACCGCGAACGGCGTCTTCTTCGACTCCACGAGCAAGACCGGCGGCGCGAACGGCATCATCTTGACCAATGTGGGGAGCGGGAACTTCATCAGCGACGCCGGATCGATCTCGAATCAGACCAACCGAGGCGTCGACGTCTCCAGTGGGTCCGGCGACGTCGTCGTGGACGCCTCGATCAGCACGACCAGCACCGGTCGCTCCGTGGAGGTGACAACCCACACCGGAGGCACGGTGGACTTCAACGGCTCGATCGACGACAACGGCCTCGGCATCCGCCTGGCGAACAACGTCGGCGCGGTGCTCAGGTTCGATGGCGGCATGGACGTCGACACCGCCGCCGGTTCCGGTACCGAGGAGGGCTTCGAGGCCACCGGCGGTGGCACGCTCCACGTCACTGGAACGAACGATGTGAACACCTCTCTGGCCACCGGCATCGCGGTGAACATCGTCGGCGGCACCACCATCGGGGGCGACGGCGTGACCTTCCGCAGCGTGTCGGCGAACGGGGCGCCGAGCGGGATCTTGCTGGCGAATACCGGGACGACAGGCGGCTTCACTGTGACCGGCGTCGCCACCACCGACGAGTCCGGAGGAGTCATCGACAACACCACGGGTGACGCGGTGGTGCTCGACCAGGTCGACAGTCTCACCCTTAGGAACATGCGGCTCGGCGAGTCGACGACAGCCCAGGGCGACGCCCCCGACAGCAACATAGCCATCGCAGGTGACGCAATCGACATCACCGATTCGTCGAACCTCGTATTCACCAACCTGCGCATCGCCGACACCTCAGGCGACGGCATCAAGGGAACCGGGGTCACCAACCTGACGCTCTCCGACAGCGAGATCTTCAACGTCGGTCTCGACGCCGGGTTCGACGAGTCGGCCTTCGACTTCGGCGACCAGACAGCGGGGGCAGACCAGAATCTGGTCGGCACGGTCTCGGTCTCGAACACGGTGTTCGACGGTATGCAGGAGTTCGGGATGTACGTCTACAACGAGACTGGCAGCCTGACCCTGACCATCACCGGCGGTAGGTTCTCGAACCAGCGGACCAACAACGCAGAAGCGGGCATCCTGCTGGAGACCAACGGCGCCGGGGCGACGATGGACGTCACCATCACCGGCATACTCTGCGACGTCCTGGAAGGAGCCGCTTGCGTTTTCGCCCAGGCGCTCGACGGCACCATGGACCTTGTGGCGACCGGCAACACGGCGCAGAACGGCGGCTCGATTTCCAACTTCAACAACACCGACGGCTTCAACCTGGCGACCGGCGACGGAACACTCAACTTCGACATCTCCGACAACGACCTGCAGCGCAACCGCGGCCACGGCGTGCGGCTGGCGGCGAACTTCGCTGGCACGCTCAATGGCCGGGTGACCGGAAACGACATCGACGGCGATGGCCCGTTCCCGCCAGCGGCGAGTGCGCAGCCAATCCTGCTGCTGGTCGACGGCGCCGGTCCCGGTGACCCGACCGCCTACGTGCTGATCGACGACAACGACATCGACGACGTTGTCGATACGACGCTCGAGATGATCGACATCGAGGCGCGTGACGGGGTGACCAACCTTCACGTCACTGTGACCAACAACCGAATCAACCAGGACGGCGCCGCCACGCTCGGTAACGGCGACCACGGCATCGAGATCCGTGCCAGAGACAGCGCGATGGTGCGCGCCAACGTCTCGAACAACACGGTCGACTCGCCGGACGCCAGCGTGAACCTCGATGTCGAGGACGGCGCCACGATGGAAGCCACGGTGGTCAGCAACGCCCTCTCGTCGAGCGGCGACGACGAGTTGCAGGCGGAGACCGAGGACGCGGGCACCAGCCTGTGTCTGGACCTGCGGGGCCACAACAGCGGGGTTTTCGCCCTCGTCGAGACGGCCGGCACGTTCACGATGGAAAACTTCGCGAGCGTCGCAGGCGACAACTCGGGCGCCACCATTCAGGTGGGTGGCGGCATTTCAGCGGACGGCGGCACCTGCATCGAGCCAACGGCCCCGACGTTTCCCCCTCCCTGAGCAGCCGAGGTTCCCCAGAGCACCCGGCCGAGCTTTCCTCAGAGGCTTTCCGGGTCCCGGTTCTCCAGGGGTTCTCCAGGTGCCTGACCCCTCGCGTGCGAGTAGAGCCCTGCCGCCCTCTGCCATGGTACGTCTCTGCCATGGTCCAGTCTCTGCCATGGCAGAATAATGGCATGCGAACGACCGTCGACAAGGCTGGCCGGATCGTCGTTCCCAAGCCGATGCGCAAAGAGCTCGGCCTCGAGGGCGGCACTCGTCTCGAGATTCGCCTACGCGACGGGAGAATCGAGATCGAGCCCGTGTCGACGCCGATGAAACTGGTGCGGCGGGGCAGGAGGCTGGTCGCCACCACCGACGAGCCCCTGCCTCGACTCGACGCCGACGATGTGCGCGCAGTCCTCGAGTCTCAGCGCCTGTAAACGCCGTCGGCAGCTCGGTGGCCATCGCAGCATTCAGCGAATGGCACCGGCTGCACGAGGAGGCCGCTTCGGTCCTCGAGGACGGTGCCGCCATTCCCGCCCACGCCCTGCTCGAGACCTGGTCGGTGCTGACCGGCTTCCCTCCACCGCACCGGGCTCCCGCCGACATCGTCCGGAGCTGGCTCGACGATCGGTTGCCGCGGATCATCCATCCGCCGGACGGCGAAGCGCAACGAATGCTCGTTCATCGGCTTGGCCGAGACGGCCGGATCGGCGGTGCCGTCTACGACGGCCTCGTGGGTTTGACCGCCAAGCGTGCGGGAGCCCTGCTCGTCACCGCCGACCGCCGCGCCGTCCCGGTCTACGAGCTGGTGGGCGTCGACTTCCGACTGCTCTCCGGCCGACGCTAGAGCGGTCGATCGACCTCCCTGACCTACGTCCCTGACCCTTCGCTTCCCTGACCCTGGGTCTCGGATTCTCGCTGACTTCTGCCCCCGTGCTGCTCCGGGTCAGCCACCCGAGCCGAGCGCCACCGGGTTCCGCCAAGGCCCCTGCCTCCTGAGCTCCCACCTGAGCTTTGCCTCAGTGATCCGCTCGACCTTCTGGGATTCTCCGAGAGTCTTTGACGGGCCGAGCCGACGGAGTGCGTCTATTTCCTACGACACCTGCGCCGACGCACCTCGCCCGAGGCGCCTGCCGCTCAGCTAGACACGAACAGACACGAACAGCCAGACCGTGGACTCCGATCAATTCCACCGCCTCGAGGATCTCTACTTCGAGCTCGAGCGAGCCTCGCCGGAGGATAGAGCCGCTCGCGTGGCCCAGATCCGAGAGGACCATCCCGAGCTCGCGGACCGGCTCGAGCGCATGCTGACGCTGGCGACCTCGGAACCCTCCATCGACTTCGACACCGCGAGGCTCGAGGTGAGGGCCTCGGACGAGCTGCGGCCGGGGGACCGGATCGGCCCCTATCGGCTCACCCGCCTCCTCGGCGAGGGTGGCATGGGGGTCGTCTTCGAGGCCGAACAACTCGAGCCCGTGAAGCGCCTGGTCGCGCTCAAGATCGTCAAGCGAGGCCTCGACAGCAAGGCCGTGCTGGGGCGCTTCGAGAACGAGCGTCAGGCGCTGGCCCGTATGCAGCACCCAAACGTCGCGCGGGTGCTCGACGTCGGCACGGCGGACGACGGCCGTCCGTACTTCGCGATGGATCTGATCGACGGCCAGCCGATCGACGCATTCTGTCGCCGCACCGGTCTGGCGGTGAACGAACGCATCCGACTGTTCCTCTCCGTCTGCGACGCCGTGCAGCACGCGCATCGCCGCGGCATCGTGCACCGCGACCTCAAGCCGTCCAACGTACTCGTCGAGGAGTCCGAGAGTGGCGGTGAGCCGGTGGTCAAGGTCATCGACTTCGGCATCGCCAAGGCGATCCAGGAAGGCAGCGACCTCGCGACCCAGTGGACCCGCCACGGTCAGCTGTTGGGCACGCCGGAGTACATGAGTCCGGAACAGTTCGCGGGCGAAGAGATCGACACCCGCTCCGACGTCTACTCCCTCGGCGTGCTGCTGTTCGAGCTGCTGGTCGGTGAGCCACCCCTCAGCGGTGAGGCCGTGCGCGGCAAGGGACTGCTCGCCATGCAGTCGCAGGTGCGCGACTTCGAGACGCCGCGCCCGAGCGAGCGGGTAGCCAGTCAGGACGGTGAGTTCGCCAGGCAGCAACACACCACCTCCGACTCGTTGTCGCGCCTGCTTCGGCGCGACCTCGACTGGGTGGTGCTCAAGGCCCTGGCCAAGAACCGCGACGAGCGCTACGAGACCCCGACCGAGCTCGCCTCCGAGCTGCGCCGGTTCCTCTCCGACGAGCCGGTGCTCGCCGGCCCACCGTCCTGGCGCTATCGAGCCAGCAAGTTCCTGCGCCGCCATCGCCTCGCCACCGGGCTCGCGCTCGCCGCCGCGTCGACCCTGATCGCCGCCGTCGTCGGCCTGAGTTTCGGCCTGGTGCGCGCGCAGCGTGCCGAGGCCGCAGCGCAGCGGGAGAGCGAGGTGGCGCGGCAGGTGCTCGACTTCATGCGCGGCATCCTCGCCGAGGGTGCGCGTGAGGCCGGCCAGGGCAACCTGCTCACCACGCCGCAGCTCTTCGAGCGGGCGCGGCAGCGACTCGAAGAGGATCCGCCTTCCGACCCGCGGGTCTACGGCACTATCCTCAATCGCATCGGCGAGTTCTTCCAGATGGATCTCGAGCAGTTCGCGACCGCCGAGGAGATGTTCGAGGAGGCGGCGGAGATCCTGCGTCGCGACGGCGTCGAGACCCGAGAGCTCGCCACCGCCAACTACATGCTCGGCATCCTCGCCCGGATGCGCGGCGACCTGGAGCGCGCCAGCGAGCTACAGCAGACGGCAGCCGACCTGCTGCGCGAAGAGGACGGCAGCGAGGTCGAGTCAGCCGACATCCTCGGCGAGCAGGCGCTCATCCTCAGAGCGCGCGGCGAACCGGAGAGAGCTCTGGAGCTCCTCGATCGGGCGGTGGACCTGATGGTCGAGAGCAAGGGGCCCGAGGACCGGGACACCGTCTCCAAGTACCTCCTGCGCGCCGGCGTCCTGCGCGACCTAGGTCGTCAGGAGGAACGCCAGGTCGAGCTCGAGAGACTGCTCGGGATCAGCGAGCGCAGGGGCTTCTGGCACTACGTCTCGGTGATCCACAACGACCTCGGCGCGCTCGCCTACCGCCGCGGCGATCTCGAGGGCGCTTATCGCGGGTTCACCGAGGCCGCCCGGGTCAACGCTGAACGCCTCGGCGCCGACCCACAGCGCCTAGCCGGCCAGCTCGCCAACATCGCGATGATCGCGGCCAAGCGGGGCGACTACGACACCGCCGCGCAGCAGATGCAGCGGGCGCGGGAGGAGTACGAGGAGGTCTACGACGGGCGTTCGCCGGACTGGGCGGCCACCACACAGCTCCTGGCCGAGGTGCACCTGCGCTCCGGGAGGTATCGCGAAGCCGAAGTGCTGCTCGAAGCGGTCCTGCCCTACGAGTACGAGCAGCAGACGCTCCGCGTCGGTCCCTTCCGCGGCGAGCGCAACCTGGCCTTCGTTCGCGAACGCACCGGACGCCAGACCCTGGCGCGCCAGCGGCTCGTGGCAGCGATGCAGAACGAGGCCTGGCGGCAGCGCGACCCGGCGGGCTGGTGCGAGCTGGCGATCGACAGCGCACGCCTGGCCCCCTCCGCGACCCAGGGACAGGACGAGTATCAACGCACTCTCCAGGAATGCGGAGACCTGGCGGCGTCGCCGGGCGTTCTCTATGCCCGTCTGCGCTACCACGCCAGCCGTGGCGAAACCGACCAGGCCCGCCAGGTCCTCGCACTCATGGATCCCAAGCACTACGTCGACCACTGGCCGCGCATCGATCCGCTGCTCGAGCGACTGCGAGACACCGGGGTGCTCGACGAGTTCCTCGAGCAGTCGGCACCGAACTGATCGGTGATCGAAGGGGCGCTGAACCAGGTCACTGGCCCCTCGAGTTCTGGGCCCTCTGGTTCCCGGGCGGGACTTCCACAGCCACCGGAAGGCTGACAGCAGCGGCCATCAGAGTCCTTCCAGGCCCCTGACCCCTCGTCACGTCGGATGACGTGGCGTCTCGAGCGACTGCGATGCGGTGCCATCGTGGAGCGAGAGCATCCTGAGGCCGAGGCGCAGGCCTAGGGCGACGACGAGGAGCCAGCGACAGTTCTGGCGGTGGCCCCTCCACGCGTCAGACGGCGGGGCGCCGCCCGCGCCGAGCCACGAAGTGGCGACAGCGGTGGAGTCGATCCAAGCCTGAGAGATCGACATCGCCCCACCGCCTGCGGCGCAGGGTTTGCGGTCCCTGCGCTCAGCTCCACGAGGGTTTCACCTCAGGGCTCCTAGGCCGGCTCAGTCGACAACGAGCTATTGATCAGGTGGCCATGGTGGCGGCGGCGGGCGGGCCCGTCGTGCCGGCCTCGGCCGTCCTGCTCGATGGCCACTGGGTAGCGACGGTCGCCGAACCAGAGCGGCCTCGGCTGCCACGAGCCGAGGCCAGCGGACAGAGCCTCGGCAAGCTACGGGGGCGTCGCGACGTCATCCGGCGAGCGCGGCGAGGCGACGCCGCACTCCGAACCAGTAGCCGATGGAGTAGCCGAGCAACACGCCCGCGGCGGCGAGCGAGCCAGCGAGCGCGGAGTCGGCCACCAGCACGGTCAGCAGGAGGATCAGCCAACGATTCGGCGTGAGGAAGAGTACACCTTCGGTGGTCTCCCACCTGGTGAGCCACAGACCCAGCAGCGAGAGCAGGGCACCGACGAGCAGACCAACGAGGGTGTACGGCATAGCGGAATCAGCAGGAGCACGACCACCACGAGTTCCTAGCGCTCGGCCAACTCGCCGAGATCCAGCTCTTCGATCCGCCGATAGAGCGTCGAGCGGGCAATTCCGAGGTCGCGTGCGACCGCGGACAGATTGCCGCCATGCACCTCCAGTGCGGCGCAGATCTCGCGCCGTTCGAGGGCTTCGATCTTCGCCGGGAGGGTGGTCGCGGCCCCGAGGGCTGGATCGTCGACGGCGGCTCGAATCGTGCTCTGAAGGTGCCTGGACTGCAGCATCTCGCCGTCCTCTAGGAAAAGCGCGGCGCGGGCCATCTCGCGCTCGAGCTGACGGATGTTGCCCGGCCAGTGGAAGGCGAGCAGTGCGTCGAGAGCGCCGCGGGAGATGCCGCTGACGTGCGTGCCGAGGCGTTCGGCTTCGCGCTGCAGGAACCAGGCAGCGAGATTGGCGATGTCGGGGGTGCGTTCGCGCAGCGGAGGCAGCTCGACGCGCCAATCAGCGATCCGGTGGTAGAGGTCGGCGCGAAATTCGCCGCTCGCGAGCTGCGCTTCGACGTCCTGGTTGGTGGCGGCCACCACGCGCACTTCGGCCGGGCGCGGTTTGCGCGCGCCGAGTCGGTACACCTCGCCTTCCTGCAGCACCCGGAGGATCTTCGCCTGGGTTGCGGCCTCCATGTCGCCGATCTCGTCGAGGAAGAGGGTCGCGCCGTGCGCCTGCTCGAACTTACCCGGACGCGCATGGACCCCGGTGGCTACGCCCTCGTCGACGCCGAAGAGCTCCGCCTCGAGCAGATCTCTCGGCAACGCGGCGCAGTTGAGCGCGATGAAGTCTTCGTGCCCACGAGGCGAGGCGCGATGGATGAATCGCGCCAGGATCTCCTTACCGGTGCCCGACTCGCCGGTGATCAGGACACTGACCTTGCCGCGGCCGATGCGAGCGGCGTCGCGGTAGATGGCCTCCACGGCCGGCGTGAGGGTGGGAGGTTGCGGCATCGGTGGCGGCTCGCTGGCCGCTCGGCGAGGCGTCGAGCGGCCAAGTCGACGCCGATCGGCCAATGCGACGAGCTCGAGCACCATCCGAATCAGGACTTCGAAGCTGCGTGCCTGCACCGGGTGGCGAAAGGTGGCACGGATCCGGTAGTCGTCCTGCTCGAGTTCGACATCGACGCTGTTCGAGTCGTGCTCGCCGTTGCTCCCCTCGTCCTGCGCTGGCGCGAGTCCCCTGGCGGCGAAGAGCAGACCGTCGTCGCCATCGCGCGAGCGCCGCGATATCTCGACGGCCGTGCACGGCAGGCTGGTGAGCACCGCCTCGCCACCGGCTTGCGCGATCTCGATCGCCTCCGGACTCTGCGAGAGCAGAGCCACCAGAGGCGGCAGTTTCTGCAGAGTGAAGACCTTGAGCGACCCGACCGATGCGGTCGCCGTGTCGCTCAACAGCGCGAGTTCGTTTGGCGGCGAGGACGACGCCTCGAACCGCACAGCGGCCTCCAAGTCTGCCGCGGCCACTTCCTCTAGCGACGCATCGAGCGAGCCAATAGCGATGCGAGAACGGCCGTCCACCGGATGTGTTCCCACCACGCGCGTCCCGTCGACGCGGGTGCCATTGGTCGAACGCAGGTCCTCGAGCGTCACGGAACCGCCTTGCACACGCAGCAGCGCATGCCGGCGCGATACCGTCGGGTGGGGCAGACGGATATCGGCGTCGGGCCCGGAGCCGATCAGATACTCGCCGTCGTTCAGGGCAAAGAGCCGACTCTGGTCGAGTTCGACGATCCTCAGTTGGCGTGGCATTCGTACGTCGTCTTTCGTTCACAGTTGGGCGTTCGCCGAGCCCAAGGGGTCGGAGCAATTCGAGCCATTACGGCTGGCCACTCGCGGCTCTGGAGACACCGTCCAGCGAAGCGAGGCGCGAAATCTCCGGTGCCGTCCAAGGGTCGATTTCCAAGCGTCGGCGGGCGGCATCGATCGCTCGGCTCCGCCAGCCGTCTGAGCGGGGCGTGTCCGCACGGCGCAGGATGTCGGCGGTCAGCGCCACTTCGGCCCAGGCTGCTGCCAGATCCTGCGATTGCTCGAGGACCTGGTCGAGCAGTTCGATGGCCGCGAGGGCGTGGCGACGAGCGACGTCGGGCTCGTTCCGATCGAGCCACCACTGTGCCGCCGTTCGCTCCACCCGGGCTGCGAGGACGGCGTTGGTGGGCGGCGACGGCCAACGCCCCACCAACAGGCTCCCCTGTTCCTGCGCGGTATCGAACCAACGCGCTGCTTCAGCAGAGTTGCCGGAGCGGGCGGCGGCGCGTGCGCGAACGAAGGCAATGCGCGTTTGGTGGTAGGCGAAGTCGAGAGGGTAGACCTCACGAATGTTCGCGGCGTGCTCCTCGGCCTGACGGATCAACTCGTCGATGTCACCACCGAACTGCAGGCGCTGCGTTGCGAGATCGAGCAGTACGGAGGCGCGGTTGACGTCGGCGGCGAAGTATTCGGGACCCGCTTGGAGCGTGGCGTCGAAGGCGTCTGAGGCCGCTTCGAGGGCGCCTCGAGCGTCTTCCCCGCGCGCCATCGCGAGGTCGGCGTCGGTCCACAGCGCCATCGCCAGAGAATTCCGGATGGCTGCGCTGGAGGGTCTGAGCGCCAGCGCTCGTTCGCACTGGTGCACGGCCTGCACGGCATGGTCTCCAGGGTCGCGTCCGAGATGGCGCGCGTGGTAGGCCCACTCAGCATGGGTCTGGCACGAGATGTGGTGCAGGTCGGCGATCGAGCCGGAGGCCGTAGCGATCCCGGTGCGGGCGACCTGGATGGCGTTGGCGAGCGCCGCATCCCAGTCTCCCGACCAGTCGTAGTCCGCGAGCCGCATCCAAGCCCGACCGAGGTTGACGTAGAGGTAAGGGTTCGTGGGCTCCTGGGTTGCGGCACTCTCGAAACGGGCGATCGCATCGCGGAGCAGCGCTCGAGCATCCTCCATTTCGCCCTGATCCCGTGCCCACTCGGCGCGCGTGAGTGCGATGTTTCCCAGATGCACCTCGGCCTCGGCCGGTAGGCGGCTGGCCAATGCCTCGATGCTCGAGATCGCGGTCTGCAGCGCCGGCTCGGGGTCGCGCCCACGACCCAAGAGCCAGCGCCCGAAGCGCCAGGCTGTGAGCGTGCGTGCCGACAGCGTCGCTGGATCGTCGGGCAGGATTCGCAGCGCCACGTCACACTTCTCGAGGGCGCGCTCATGGGCGTCCTCCGCCTGCTCGTTGCCCCAGCGCCGCCCCATCTCGGATCGCCACGCACGGCACTGCGCGAGGAACACCGCCGGATCGCTCGGCGCTCTCTGGCCAGCGCTGTCGAGCAGGTCGAGTGCACGCCGAATCGGCTCCTCGGCCGCCTTCTCGTCGCCAGCCTCCAGCGCTTCGCCGGCGGTGCGTAGATCGGCCTCGGCAGCAACCAGCAGGCCATCGTAGAACCACGGGAGTCGCGCGGCGGAGCGCACCCCTGCGCTGCGGGCTTCGGCCCAATTTCCTTCCGCCAGCGCCAGTCGCGCCGCGAGCAACGTCTCCTCGGCGCTGGCCCGCGGGGAAACGTCTTGGCTCGTGTCGAAGTCCGCGCTGCGTGCTCGCTCCATCGCCGCGCGAGCCAAGGCGCCATGCCGCGCGACGGCCGCCCGACGCGTCTCCTGGCGACTCTCGACATCGAGGATGCGTTCGGCGTCGCGAATCGCCGCGTCGAGGGTGTCCAGCTGAGCGGCCGCGAACGCCAGCTGCACGGCGGGTCCGGAGAAGCCGGCATCGAGAGCACGCTGGAGATGGCGCACCGCGCTCTCCGGTCTGCTCAGCACGAGAGCCCCGCGACCCAGCGCATACGAGCCGGGGCCCACCGCCACCTTGCCGATGTCTCGCATGGCGTCTTCGATGCGCGCCAGTTCCTGCTCCACCAGTCGACGCTCCTCGGTGATGTCGTGTTCCGGCGAGAGGTGCGCCATGCGCAACAGGTTCTCGGCGCGCTCGACGGTGATGCCGAAACGCTGGGCGAGGCGCGCCCGCTGGGCCGCTTCTGCCTGCACGCGCAGCACCACGATCGCCGCGATCGCGATGAGGACGAGGGTGGCGGCGAACACCGCGGCGAGCAGCGGATTCCGCCGTATCCGACGCTCCGTACGATTGAACAGAGTGCTCGGGCGCGCGGTGACCGGCCGCCCGGCCAGATAGTTGCGCAGGTCTAACGCGAGGAGAGCCGCCGATTGGTACCTGCGTTCCGGACTCTTCTCGAGAGCTTTCTCGATCACCGCAACGAGATCCTGGGGGAGCCTCGGAGCAATGCGACGCAGCAGCGGCGGATCGCGCCGGGTGATCCCCACCATCGTCTCGACGGTGCTCTTGGCAGCGAAGGGGTGGACCCCCGCGACGATTTCGTAGAGCAGGACCGCGAGGCTGAACACGTCGCTGCGTCGATCGAGCGCCTCGAGGTCTCCTCGCACCTGCTCTGGCGACATGTAAGCGGGCGTACCGAGCAGTTCGCCGGTCATCGTCATGCTCTCGGAATTCATCTCACGCGCGATGCCGAAGTCGACGACGATCGGCCGCAGCGCCCCGTCTCGCTCCTCGACCAAAATGTTGGCGGGCTTGAGATCACGGTGCACCAGGCCCACGGCGTGCGCCGCTTGGATCGCCTCGGCGACCGTCGCCATCAACTCGACCTTGCGATCGAGGGGGAGGCCGTCCACCGCCTCGTCGAGCGTCTGGCCCTCGACCAGCTGCATGACGATGTACGGCCGGCCGTCGCGTTCGCCGACTTCGTACACTTTGCAGACGTTGGGGTGATCGACCCGAGCCTGGGCGCGCGCCTCCCGCAACATGCGCCGGATCGACTCCGGATCACCATGACGCAGAAGCTTGAGCGCCACCTTGCGCTGCAGTCTGGGGTCGTAGACCTGGTACACCTCGCCGCTGGCGCCGCGGGCGATCGGAATCGCGGTCGAGAGGAGATCCATGCACCAGGAGCCTATCCTCCCTACGAACGCCTCCCGCTCCTGAGGCGCACGGGAGATGCCGAAGCACGGGAGAGCTCGCTGATGGTCGAGAAGTCGGTGGTCGAGAAGGTGTACGTTGCATCGTGTCGGGGTTGCCGAGTGTGATCTGGACCAAGGTGACGAGGTTCCTCGAGACCCCGGAGCCCGGGCCTCCCGGACGGGGACTCGCTGCGAGGCGTGGGAGTCGTGCCGGTGCACGCCCTGCCGTTGAAGTAACCGCAGGTTGCAGGCACCGCGCCTTCGTCGTCGTGTCGCCACGCGCGACCGTCTCGTCGACGGGAAACCACCGCGGCGAGGTGCCGCGGTGGTCCTCTCCGACCAAGCGGTCCGCCTACGGAGTGAACGAAGTCCAGGCGGAGAAGTCGCCCGATTCGAACCCGTCGAGGAAGATGAGATTCGGATCCGGACCAGCGGGCTTCTCCCAGGCGCCCTTGTCGCAGGCGGCCGTACCGTCGCCGTCGCCGTCCGACGGTCGGGGGAAACCACGCTGGTCGACGAGCAGCGGATCTCCACCTGGGTGGTCCAGACAGACTGGATCGCCTGCGTCGACCTCGTTGCCGTCGGCGGTGAGTGCGTGCAGAGGTGTCGAACCGTCGTAGGCGAGCGGCGCCAGCGAGACGAACGTGTCGAGGTGATCGCCGGTATTGGCGACGAACCCGCACTGGTTATCCGTGGTCACCGCGGTCACGCTGTTGTAGCCCTCCGAGTCGATGGTGCCGAAGCAGTTGCCACCGTCGGGGAAGAAGACGGGTGGAGAACCGCGTCGTCCGCCTACGTTGTAAGCGAGGATGCTGTTGTACAGCTCCACGGTGCTGTTGGGACCCTGGTAGATGCCGCCGCCGACGCCTTCGTCCGGGTCGTCTGGCACCGCACGGTTGTAGGCGATCGTCGAGTTGGAGATCAACAGTTCGCTGGTTCCGCCCTGCACCGCCGCGACCATGATGCCGCCGCCACCGATGAGCGTTGCGTCGTTGGTGGAGATGGTGCTGTTTTCGATCGACGAGCCGGGCGCCTCCGAGAGGTACATACCGCCTCCGTAGAGCTGCGCGACGTTGGTATGAAAGGAGGAGCTGCGTATCGTCAACAGCGCCAGGTTGCCGTTCACCCACAGGCCGCCGCCGTTGGCCGCGGAGTTGCCGGCGATCTCGGAGTCGATCATGGTGAGCGTCGCGAACCCTCCCGGGTCGAAGCCGATGCCGCCGCCGGCGCCCGAATCGGCCGATGAGTCGAACACCTGTACCCGCTCCAGGGTCAGGTCGCCGAGGATGCCGGCGTCGCTGTAGAGAGCGCCACCGTGACCGTCGGTCGCGCCGTTGCGCATCACGACGTCGCGGAGAACCAGCTCGCCGCTGCCATGGTGGACGAGACCACCGTGCCCGCCGGTAGCGTCGCCGGTGGGTGGCGCTACTCCCTGGCCCACCAGTTCGACTCCTTCGATGCGTACGAAGGAACCGTCCTCGATGTGGAAGATGCGGTCTTCGGCACCCGCCGGGAAGGCGGCGACGATGCGCGGTGGCGGATCACTCGTTCCGCGTGCACCCGGCTCGGCCTCGATCACCACCCGACGATCGATCAGCAGGGAGCCGTACTCCGACGGGGAGGAGCCGGTGGTGGCGTCCAGGAGGTAGTTCTGCACCGAGCGCGGCACCAGTACCTTGCGATTACCGTCGAGAGCCATTGCTTCCATGACCGCGGCGCGCAGCGTGCAACGGTTCGAAGAGTCTCGGCATAGACCGTCACCAGGATTCGCATCCACCGTGTCGACGCTGGGTGCGGTGGGTCGGAGCAGCACAGAGACGGTTCGATAGCGATTCTCGTCGTTGGAGGGGCGATAGTCGCCGTTCGAGGAGCTGGCGGCGATGGCCCACGCTTCGAACGTTCCGCCGCCAGCGACGCTCAGCTCCAGCTCGCAGGACACCGTCTGGCCCGGATTGAGCAGAAAGTCGCCCTCCGCGAAGAGTCGGCGATTCTGGGCATCCGTCGGGCCGTCGCTGGCGCCGAGTCCGAAACAATCGGTCGCTTCGAGCTGCAGGTCCTGAAACTTGCTGCGGAGTTCGAGCCGGCCCACGGTGAGCTGGTTGCCGTGGTTCGTGAAGTGCACGGTACCGGCGAAGGTCTCGTGCTGGTTGGGCAGGTCGTCGAGCACGATCTCGGTAGCCAGGTCCGGGTCGGTGGTGACCGTCAGCGTCACTTCCTCCTCGTTGTTCGAGGGGTCGTGGTCGGCGGCACATTCCGCACAGTCGACCGTCGCTCGCAGCGGCGCCGACCCCGACGAACCCACCAACGCGCGCGCGGTGATCGTGCAGGACGCACCGTACGGTGAGTAGGAGCCCGTATACCCGCTCCACAGGAAGTAGTGCTCTCCACCCGAAGACACGTCGGAGACCGTGCCACCCGCCGGGCAGCTCGCGCTCACCAACGCGAGACGGCCACCGTGGTCGATCCGGATGGTCGGTTGTTCCCCGTTGTACAGCGAGTTCGTGCCGACCTCGATGTCGAATTCCTGGAGCTGGGCGACCGCGGAGTCGGGAATGGTGAACTCCGTCAACCGGAGATCCGGCGCATAGCGGCTGACCACGATGCGGTCGGCGAGCACGTGCTGGTCTTCGAAGCCGCTGCCGAACTCCTCCACGAACATGTGCATACCCACGAAGAGCTGGTTGGTGCCCGGTTGCACGGTGAACGTGCGCGTGACCTGCGTCCAGTCGTCGTGGCGCAGGCTGCCGGAGGCGAGTGCATTCGGTGAGCCGAGGTTGGTCGAGGGCACTGCCAGGGAACAGCTTTGGCCCGTCCAGTCGACTGCCTGCAGGTGTGCGCGCCGCTCTGCGTCCCCGAGTTCATTGTCGGGATGGAACTTGCCGTGCACCGAGAAATAGTGGACGCCGGGAGTCACCGCGAAACACTGACCGATCACCCAGCCGTTGGTGTCGACACCGAAGGGCTGCTCCTTGGCGCCGCCCCAAGCCGAACCCGAGAGCGGGCTGCCGTTGGCATCGGACCGATACCAGTTGGAGGTCAGATGTTCGTCGTCTTCTTCGAGCCAGCCGTTGAGATCGCTGCGGAAGGTGCCATTCACCACCAGGTTGCCCTGAGTTGGCTGCGACCGGCCGGGCCGTGGGATCAGGACCACCGAGGCCACCAGGAGAGCACAGAGCAGGGGCCGGTTCGAACGAGCCGGAGCGAAAGGTCGGGAGAGCGAGAGCGACTGAGACATGGAAGACACTCCGAAGGATCGAGAAGCGAAAAGAAGGGGCCAGCGGTGCCACGTGGGACCACCGATCAGCGGCGTGTGCCCGCTCTCGAGAGCAACCACCGTTCCAACCCGCGGCTCGCCTCCTGGATCTGCCGGAGTCGCCCGCGTGGCGGCACTTCTCTCAGCAACCCGACGATGCGCCTTCCGACACTCGTGCGCGTCGACCTGTCGCGCGATGGACGGCCTGCGCACCCGGATCGCGCACGCTCGGTGCCTGGAGCCTCGAAGCCGCGCGGGGTTGACGCCACTGTCTCGACCTGGACAGCCACTGTCGCCTGATGGACAGGCAGGCGTGCAGTGCCCCACGCCGTCGTCGCGCCGGTCGAGCGGGCGATCCTCCGCGTTCAGGTCCCCGCCTTCGCGAATCGCGTTCGGTGTGGGCACTTGGTATTCCAGGTCCCTGACCCCTACGGAGTTCCTCGAGTTTCTGCCCCCTCGAGTTCACCCTCTGGCCCCTCGACTTCGACCGGTTCGACGGCCGGGCCCCACAGCACCCGGCCCTCGACATCGAAGCGAGAGCCGTGGCAGGGGCAGTCCCACGTGGCGTCGTCGCGGTTGAAAGAGAGGGCGCAGCCCATGTGGCTGCAGCGGGGCTTGCCGCGCACGAGGTGTTGGACTGCGGTGGCCGCCTGCTCCGCGGCCTGGCGCACGACGCCCCCCGACCGCCAGGGCGAATAGAGCTCGGCCCAGGGGTGCTCGCGATCGGCGATCAGGTCGGGAAGGATGCAGGAGGCCACCATTGCCGACGTGATCCCCCAGCCGCCGAACCCCGTGGCGGTGAATCGGTGGCTGGATCCGGGCCGAAAGGTACCGATGAAGGGCACGCCGTCGGGGGTCACCAGGTCGTGAGCCGACCAGCGCGCGACCTCGTCGCCGAGCACGAGCCGCTCACGCGCCTGACGCTCGAGCTTCTCGTAGGCATTGTCGGCATGGCCCATCTCCTCGCTCTCCCCGACGACCACGAGGAGGTCGCCGTGGGAGCGGAACGAGGGACCGTTCGTGCCGATGAACATGCCCTCGAACTGGCCCCGGGGACCTTGGAAGGCCATGCCGAAGTGCTGCACGGGTTTGAGGCGCAGAGAGAAGAGGGAGCGATCGAAGAGCGGGAAGAGCGTCGCGAGCACCACGTTCTCCGCGTGGAACGAGCCGAGGCTCGTCTCCACCCGGCTCCGGCCGCCGTCCTGCTCGATCTCGGTGACTCGGGCATTCTCGACCAGCAGCCCTCCTGCCTCCACGAACTTCCCGGCCAGGCCCAGCAGAAACTCGCGCGGGTGGAACTGGGCCTGGTCGCGGAACGCGAGCGCCAGGTGGGAACTCGTCGGGACCGGCTCGAGGACGGCGGGCAGCCCCAGATCGAGGGCAGCATCGAGCTCGGCCTCCAGCGATTCCGGATCGTCGTCCGTGTAGACGTAGGCGGACCGCGTCTCCAGGCGGCAACGGAGATCGAGCTCCGCGACCAGCTCGCGGTAGGCGCCCACGGCCCACTGATTCGAGTCGGCGTAGACGCGCGCCCCGTCGACGCCGAGACGCTCGATCAGCCGGCGGTAGCAGAGCCCGTGCTGGCTGGTGATCTTGCCGGTGGTGTGCCCAGAAGTGCCGGTGCCGACCCGCCGCCTCCAGCACGAGGACGCGGTGACCTTCGGCCAGTATCCGCCAGGCGGTGAGCATTCCCGTGAGACCAGCCCCGACCACCACGACGTCCGCCTCCCGGATCTCGGACGTGTAACCGGGACTGCGGGTGTCCTGCAACCAGAGCGATTCCATGGCGTCGACCCTCCGATCACCTGTTCGGGGAACTGGCCTCGCCGCGATGGCACGCAGTCCCCAGCCTTTCCGGGCAGCAAGGCGTATGCCACGGGTACGACGGACCGTCGCTGCGGCCGCTCCGGAAGGGGAGCGAGTCGGCCATGCGGTGGCGATGTGGGCTCTGGCGTCAGCCGGGCTCGCACTGCCTCGTTCTCTAGGGAGAGCCCCCGCACCGCCGCGTCAACCACACCGCACCGCCGGAGGTCCGTCTTGCCCCGCCTGCCCCGCTTCGTCCCCCCAGGCAAGCCCATGGTCATCACCATGCGTTGCTTCCAGTCGCGTTTCCTGCTGCGGCCGAGCGACCGCGTCAACGCCCTGATCAAGGGCGTGATCGCCAGGGCGCAGCGGCTCTACGGCATGACGATCTATGACGTCGTCGTGATGAGCAACCACGTGCACCTCTACCTCTGCCCGCGGGACCACGAACAACTCGAGGCCTTCCAGCGCTTCGTCGGCAGCAACCTCTCCAAAGAGATCGGGGCCGAGATCTCCTGGGAGGGCGGCATCTTCCGCGGCCGCTACAGCTCCGTGCCGGTGACCGACGAGGAGAAGGCCCAGGTCGAGCGGCTCACCTACCTGCTGGCCCACGGGGTCAAAGAAGGGCTCGTGCCCCGACCGCAGGACTGGCCCGGCGTCAGCGGCGTCAAGCAGCTGATGAACGGGAACATGCGGATCCGTGGCGGCAAGTGGATCGACCGTTCCGGGCTCTATCGAGCTCGCCGCACCTGGGAGGCCAACCAGCGGTCGAAGAGACGTCGAGTGCGCCACAAAGAGCCGCGCAAGATCGACTACACCCACTCCCTCGACATCGTGCTCAGCCCCATCCCCTGCTGGCAGGGCTTCACCCGGGAGCAGTTCCGGAAGTCGATCGAGGCCCTCCTCGAGTCCATCCAGGAGAAGTACGCCCACCTCATCGCCCAGGTCCCCGAGGACTGGAAGAAGAGGATCCTCCGCCGCGATCCCCACCCCAGACCCGAGAAGACCAAGCGCAGCCGCCGTCCTCTCTGCCACGCAGCCAGCCGCCAAGCCAGATTCGGGTTCTGGGAGCAGTACCACGCCTGGATCAGCTCCTACATGCAAGCGTCCGAGCGCCTGCGCTCCGGCATCCGCGAAGCGATCGACGAGTTCCCCGCCGGCTGCCACCTGCCGAGGCTCAACGCCGAGGTACGCAAAGCCCTCGAGGCGCCGAGCTGAAGCCGGCGCCGGCTCTCGAGGCCGGCCAAGGTCCGTCGTCCACCGAGCACAGAGGGCGACCAACACAGCGCACGATGCCAACCGGATCGTGTCGGCATCGCTGTATCTGGCTGTCAGAGCCGGATCAGACCGGCCGACGTTTCAGCTGAAACGCGGACTCTCCGGCCAACAGCACGAGCCACTTTCTGCCAGGTCCCTGACCCCTTAAGTTCCATCGGCTGAGGCCGAGGAGGCCCGGATCGGTGGCGCGATCTACAACGGCCTCGTGGCGTTGACCGCGAAGCACGCGGGGGCCCTACTCGTCACCGCCGACTGCCGAGCCGTGTCGGTCTACGAGCTCGTCGGCGTCGACTACCGACTGCTCGCCGACCGGCGCTAGGACGGCCACGGCGGAGACGGTGTCAGCCGAGCTCGCGCGGCATCGTTCTGATGGGCAGAGAGTCCGCGCAGCACAGCCCACACATACACGCGGACCTGCACCGCCGGAGGTCCGTCTTGCCCCGCCTGCCCCGCTTCGTCCCGCCAGGAAAGCCCATGGTCATCACCATGCGCTGCTTCCAGTCGCGTTTCCTGCTGAGGCCCAGCGACCGCGTCAACGCCCTGATCAAGGGCGTCATCGCCAGGGCGCAGTTGCTCTACGGCATGACGATCCATGACGTCGTCGTGATGAGCAACCATGTGCACCTCTACCTGTGCCCGCGGGACCACGAACAACTCGAGGCCTTCCAGCGCTTCGTCGGCAGCAACCTCTCCAAAGAGATCGGGGCCGAGATCTCCTGGGAGGGCGGCATCTTCCGCGGCCGCTACAGCTCCGTGCCGGTCACCGACGAGGAGAAGGCCCAGGTCGAGCGGCTCACCTACCTGCTGGCCCACGGCGTCAAGGAAGGGCTCGTGCCCCGACCGCAGGACTGGCCCGGCGTCAGCGGCGTCAAGGAACTGATGAAGGCGAAGATGCGGATCCGCGGCGGCAAGTGGATCGACCGTTCCGGGCTGTATCGCGCCCGCCGCGCCTGGGAGGCCAACCAACGGTCGAAGAACCGTCGAGTGCGCCACCAAGAGCCGCAAAGGATCGACTACACCCACTCCCTCGACATCGTGCTCAGCCCTATCCCCTGCTGGCAGGGCTTCACCCGCGAGCAGTTCCGGAGGTCGATCGAGGCCCTGCTCGAGTCAATCCAGGAGCAGTACGCCCACCTCATCGCCCAGGTACCCGAGGACTGGAAGAAGAGGATCCTCCGCCGGGATCCACACCCCAGACCCGAGAAGACCAAGCGCAGCCGCCGTCCTCTCTGCCACGCAGCCAGCCGCCAAGCCAGATTCGAGTGCTGGGAGCAGTACCACGCCTGGGTCAGCTCCTACATCCAGGCCTCCGAGCGCCTACGCTCCGGCGTCCGCGAAGCCCTCAAGGAGTTCCCCGCCGGCTGCCACCTGCCGAGGCTCAACGCCGAGGTCCGCAAAGCCCTCGAGGCGCCGAGCTGACACCGGCGTCGGCCTTCACAGGCCGGCCAAGGTCCGTCGTCCACCGAGCACAGAGGGCGGCCAACACAGCGCACGATGCCAACCGGATCGTGTCGGCATCGCTGTAACTGGCGGTCAGCCCCAAGCCAGCCCACCAGGCGTTTCAGCTGAAACCCGGAGCCCCCGGCCATCAGTCCGAGCCACTTTCTGCCAGGTCCCTGACCCCTTACGTTCCCATCTTGTGGCAGGAGGAGCTAACCGACTACCCCCCTCAGCTGAAACGCGGAGCCGCCGGTCAACGGTCCCCAAGACCTTCTCTGCCAGCTCTCTGACCCCTTAAGTTCCCCTTGAGTTTCGAACGTGCGCTTAAGTGTCACCTACCGGCATCCGCAATCTGGCCGCCCCGAACCTTGACAAGAACATCTTCGACGATGGAATAGCTCCACGTAGCGATACTCAGCGGTCCATCGCATTCCATCTCAAACAGCACCTCGGTTCCCCTTCTAACCCACTTGGTCTGATGACCGGGCTCACAGTCCCGAAGACGGGAAAGCTGCCGCCTGGAGGTTCCGCTGACATCGGCCATCCAAAGATTTGGTTCGCCGGTTCGAAAACTTGAAAGGAAGGCGATCTGCCCATCACTCGCCCGCAGCGAGACTGCCCAAGCATCAGCCAAGACCATTTTGGCGTATCTGTCACCCGGAGTCGCGGCGAGAAGCCGTCCATAGGTCGCCGTAAACAATCTATATTCATAGAATCCAACAGGCCAATAGTTGGTCCCGAAGGACACCGAACTGCCCTCCTCAACCAACGGCCTAGCCAGGAATCCGTCCGCCCGATCCGCCAGATAGACGAGACACAGAGCAGGATCGCCCGTGGCATCGAAGCCAGTACAGCGTCGAAAACCCATGAATCGAAAGTCCTCGGACCACAGCCAATGATCATCACGAAATGTCAACCAGTCATACTCAGCGTGCCTCGACGGAAGACCACCGGGCAGAGGCTGAACCGATACTCCGACCTCTCCGACGCCAGGCCAGCTCACGAAAGTCCGCCCCCAAGATCCCCCCACAACTTCAGAAGCTGCAAAACGGCTTCCCCATTCAGCCCTCTCGAAGATCTGAAAGAGAGAGTAGTGTCCGGTCAAGAAGGAGTAGATTCCGACGAGTGAGGCGAGAAATCCGACAGCACCGACAAACATCGGCACTCTCCGAGTTAACCGCGCAGGCCGCTCACCCATTGATCGCCGGTTGACTTGCCGCAACGTCTTCTCGATCCCTCGGAACCGCAGGACCGCCGGACCAGTGTGCGAATCCTGAGCTCGTGGCCATGTGCCGCCGCTCCTGAATCTCTAGTCCATTCTCGAAGTCCGGCTTGGGGAGAGCTCTCGTAGTATTGGCACGAGCCATGGACGCTTCCTCCTCCACCGAGGGCAGGCGCTTCTTGGGCAGCAACTCCGAAGTCTCGCGGGAAGAACTACCAGGGTATGGTCAGCTCAAGGCTCGATCAAGCCGGCGCCTCCACTCAATTATCACCTCACTGACCTCGAGAAAACGCTGCAGGTGTCCGCCAAGCCTAGAGTTGACTCGCCTCAGGCCCCGTGAGGCTGATCCGATCTCGTTCAGCGTTGCAATGAACGTTGCGATCCTCTCGTTACTCTTTTCTACAGTCTGCCCTAGGGTCCGAAGACCACCTACGAAGACCCCTGGAACCTTCTCCCCGCCAAACCCCTCCCCAATCTGATCAAGGATAAAATCCAGCCCAGGCGCGACGCTATGGATCGTGGAAGAGAAGTCCTCTACGCCGTCTCGCAGCGCAGGCTCAATTCTCTCAAGGCGTCGAGCGGCCCGCTCTGCAGCCGCAAGGCGGCCACCCGCCCCGCCACCAGTCGCGTCCGACCTTCGAATTTCCTCAGTGGCCGTCTCCCACACTTGGTTTATTTCCTCAACGGCCCTGGTCATCGGTTCGACTTTTGAAGCCAATGATTCCAAACCTTGCTGTGAGCTGACCATTTTCTCAAGGTATCCGGGTTCATCGAGATCTACGAGCCCTTCGGCCTCTTCGAGCGGCAAGGAAGTCGCTTGCTTTTGCCTAGGCTCGCTGTCATCGGCGAAAGACAACCATACACGCGTCGCGGTAACCGGCAGACCTCTGCCTGCCAGAGCTGACTTGAGGGTCGAGACTAGTTCCTTTCTTGCAGCGATGTAGCCGTACTCTGTACGAATGAACATATTCGTGCGAATTGCACTGACATCGAACGGCAGCCGCCCTCGTTCCCCGATCTGAACGGTCGGCAAACCGGTCGTATGGCGGAGTCCTAGTTCGTACATGACGTTCGCATTCCCGCTCGTCAGATCCGCGATCACCAGTTCCGCCGTTCGAAGAAGACGACACACTTGCTCCGGAATCTCTCCCGTCTCGTCGATGTGGTCAGCGCGCAAAGCCTCGATCCCCGCTTCCTGACAAGCTGGCTCTATGAGCCTTTCCCAGGTCTCTATGCTCCGCTCCCAGACCTCTCGTTCCGGCGTTCCAAGCTGGGCGTTCTTGTCACCGATTGGACAGATGACCAGGCACTCGCTCTTCTTTTTGGTCATAATAATTCTTCACTCGCCAGCGCCGCCGTTAGGCGCGCACCAAGTTGTCTTCCTTGGGGCCACCGCCCCTCCCCCCATGCACACCACCTACATCCACCCCCAAATCCGCTCCTCCCAACTCCTCTTCTCCGACCTCCTCGCCACCCGCCTCGCGACCACCCTCCTCGAGCACCTCACCGCCTTCGCCGACCGCCTGCACTCCGCCCACCAGGCCGGGAACGACGCCGTGGTGGCGCACCTCTCCTCCTGGTGCCCCGAGCGCATCTCCCTCTCTGCCTCCGACCAACTCGCTCTTCCCCTCTCCGTCTCCGAAGCCCGAGCCTCCACTGCGCGGGAGCACGGCTACCGCGACTGGATGGAGGTGGGTAACGAATCGGCCGGCAAACGTTTCGACCCTCTTTTCGAGAAGGCAGTCGACTGCGTGGTGACCGGGGAGGCGGACATGCTGCGAGCGCTGCTGACGCAGCGGCCGGAGCTGGCGACGGAGCACTCACCGTTCGGCCACGGCGCGACCCTGCTGCACTACGTGGGCGCCAACGGGGTGGAGACTTGGCGGCAGACGGCGCCGAGCAACGGAGCCGAGATCGCTTCGATCCTGCTCGAGCGCGGCGCCGACCCTGCGGCCAGCGCCGGCATGTACGGCGGTTCGACGGCGCTCGAGCTGGTGGAGACGAGCGCGCACCCCGCCGCCGCTGGCACCACCGAGGCGATCGCGGCGGTGCTCCGCGAGGCGCTCGAAGGAGCCGCCGACGCTCCGGGCTCAGACGCTCCCTGACCTCTCGACTCTCTCGCTCGGTTTCGTTCGCTTCGCAGCCTCCCGTCGGCTCTCCAGGAGGTCCACTGGAACTCCTCTGGACATCCGGCGCGGCCTCGCACTACCCCAAACGACGCTTCCGCTTCACTCCTCCGGCATCCACTCCGGATTCCACACCACCTCCCAGAGATGCCCATCTGGATCCTGGAAGTAGCCCGAATAGCCACCCCAGAACGCGTCGTGCGCTGGCTTGACGATGCGGGCTCCGGCGCGGGCGGCGCGGTCCATCGCTGCGTCGACCTCCTCGCGGGAGCGCACGTTGTGGCCCAGGGTGAGCTCCAGCGCGCCGGCAGCACGACCCGCTCCTCCTCTGTCGCCTCTGTCGGCTCTGTCACCTGCGTCGCCGCGCGGGTCAACACCGCCGAGCCCGGTGTCGTGCGCGATGCTGGTGCGCGGCCACAGGGCGAGGCGCAGGCCGGGCTGCAGATCGAAGACGACGACGGCGCCGTACTCGAAGTTCTCGCCGAGGATGCCGTCGGTGGCGAAGCCGAGGCCGTCGCGGTAGAAGCGCAGTGAGGCTTCGAGGTCGTCGACGCCGAGGGTGATAACGGAGAGTCGGGGTTTCATGGTCTCTTGATTCGTGCTTCCGGGAAGCCGCGGCCGTCGAGGGTGTTTGCTGCGAGGGTGTTTGCTGCTCCTGCGTTCCCTGGCTACGAAGTTCGCGTCTTCGCGCCGAACAGCCCGAATCTCCTCGATCTCCGCCATCCCGTCGCCATCGCTGGTCACGGGCGTACGGCGGATCTCGGCGATCGCCCTGAGCAACCGGGCACGTTCCTCCTCGCTCAGGCGATCGCTGGGCCCCTGCCTCGGTCGGTCGTTCCTCGGCTCGACCTTCTTCAGCTCTTCCTCCTGCCCGGCTTCCTCCTGCCTGGCGTTCTGCTGGTCGCGCGTGTTCTCGTTGGCGGCGGACTCCTTCATCGAGTCATGGGTTGGGATGATCTCGAGATCTTAGGCTCACTTCCGAAACCGTGGACCCGCCCAGCGTCTGCACCCACGAAACGACGCGAACGCCCCCGAATCCACCGACCCCACGACATCCGTAAGGGTTTCGGCGGCCGACCGTCTGCTTGTCCGGCTGACGAACCCTCCGCTAAGGTGCTCACGATGTCTGCTCGACGACTCCCCATCCTCACCGCGCTACTCGCCCTCTGGGTGCTGGTCTCTCCGGCCCTGGCGGCGGCGTGTTGTTACGCACGGGGATGTGAGGCTCTCGCGGGTCTCATCGATCCGTCGAGCTCCGCCGAGCCGGCCGACGCCGCCGCTCCCGCCGATGCCGCCGACCACTCCGGCGACGCCGCGACCGCACACTGCGGCGCCGCGGCCGACGCCCAGGCCGCTGCGGCAGATTCCACGACCGATCCGGCCGACGCCGCGATCGCTTCGCTGGTGCTGTCGAGCACCGCCTGTGAGCGCGCACCGGCCTGGAACCTCGATCTGCGCGCGCTGACCCCTTCGTGGCACACCGCATCGATCGACGCGCCTGAGCCCACGGCGGCCGCACCCGAAGCGGCGGTCCTGCCGACGCTCTCGCACCGTCTCCCCACGCTCGACGCCCGCTCTGCGGCTCCGCCTGGAGCTGTACCGGCGCTGTTCACGCTGCACGGCGCGCTGCTGATCTGAGATCTCCCGGCGCTCCGCAAGGAGACGCTGCGCATCCTCGGATCCCTCGAAACCCGACGCCCCGATGAGTCGGTAGAGCCCCAGCGGCCCGAGCCGCTCGCCGGACTCGAGGTGGGTGATCCGGGGACCTCAGAGACCGCGCAGCCACCCTTCCGCACGGAGCGCATCGCGACGCCATCCGCGTCGCGCCCTCCCTGAGCCATCGCCGCGCCTGCCGGCGCCCACGGCTCGGGAGATCCGAGGCGGCACTCCTGCCGTCTCCCGAATCCGGGAGATCTCTCCATGCACGCTCTGCGACGGAGGCCACGCGCCTCCCAACCCCAACTCGACCGAAGCCCTGCTTCGACGGCGCCGCGCCTGGCGGCGGTCGCCGCGGCGCTCGCCCTGCTGGGGCTGGCCTTCGCGCCGGCGACCGCGGCACCGTCCCAAGCAATCGGCACGAACGGCACCGATTCCTCCGCCGCCGCACCCGGTCGCGCCGGGCTCGCGGCCGACGCGATCGGCGTTCTGATCGACGAAGCATTGCAGCGCAACCCGTCGCTCGAGCGCGCTCGCCGCCAGGCGCTGGCGGCCGAAGCGCGCGCTCCGCAGGCCGCGGTGCGGCCGGATCCCGAGGTGAGCGTGACGCTCTTCGCGCTGCCGCCGGAGACCCGCGTCGGGCCGCAGCGGGTGGCCGCCGGGGTGCGCCAAGAGCTGCCGCTGTGGGGCAAGCTGGATCTGCGCGAACGGCGCGCGCTCGCCCTCGCCGAGGCGGCCTGGGCCGAGCTCGAGGCCCTGCGGCTCGACGTCGCCACCGCGGTGCGCACCACCGCCTACGAGCTCGCCTTCCTCGATCGGCAGGAGGAGATCGTGCGCGGCGAGCGCGCCACCCTCGAGCGCTACGACGCCGCGGCGCAGGCGCGCTACTCGGCGGGCACCGGCATGCTGCAGGAGGCGGTGCGCATCCAGGCGCAGATCACCCGCATCGAGGCGCGGCTGCTCGACATCGCCGAGCGCCGCGCGGTGCTGCTGGCGCAGCTGAATGGGCTGCGCGACCGGCCGTCCGCCGAGCCGGCGCCGCCGCTCGCCCTGCCGGCGCTCGAAGCCGTCCCTGCCGAGGGCGCCGAGCTGATCGCCCGGGCGCTCGACCGCCGGCCCGAGCTGGCGGCCCTGGACGCCCGGATCGCCGCCCACCGCATCGGTGAGGAGCTGGCGCTGCGCCGCCGCAAGCCCGACCTGATGCTCGGCCTGCAGTACACCGCGGTGGAGGCGCGCGAAGACCTCGCCGGGCGCACCAACCCGCCGCAGGGCAACGGCGACGACGTGCTGACGCTCACCGGCTCGATCCGACTGCCGATCTGGAGCCGCGCCCTCGAGGCGGGCATCGAGGAGGCGCGCCACGAGACCTCGGGGCTCGAGGAGCAGCGCCGTGTGCTGGAGCGCTCGATCGAGAACCAAATCGGCGAGCTGACCACCCGCCTGCCGCTGCTGCGCGAGCACCACGACCTGCTCGAGGGGGTGCTGCTCACCCAGGCCCGCGAGTCGCTGCGCTCGGCCGAGACGGCTTACCGCACCGGCGGCATCGGCGCGGTCGACCTGCTCGACGCCGAGGTGGTGCTCTTCGAGGTGCGCATCGCCGCGGCGCGCACCCGCACCGATCACGCGGTGGCGCTGGCGCGGCTCGAGCGCGCGGTCGGCGCTGCGCTCGATTCTTCCCGCGGCGCGCAAGGCGCCGACACACACCCGGAGGCCGAGGGCTCGGCCGCCGAGGAGGCTTCGCGATGACCCACGAACCAGAGTCCCCTCAGGGCGTCAACGAAGGACGCGACTTCGGCGGTGTGGATTCACCCTCCCGCCGCATCGGCCTGCCCGCGGTGGTGGCGATCGCCGTCGCGGCGCTCTTCGCCGGCGTCTTCCTGGCCCGGGTGCTTCCGATCGCCGAGCGGACGCAGTCTTCGATGGGGACCGCCGTCGGCCCCGGCGGCGCAGGCCACGACCACGGCGCGATGGGCGAAGACGGCGCCGCGCAGGAGCTCTGGACCTGCTCGATGCACCCCGAGGTGCTCGAGGAGCAGGCCGGACAGTGCCCGATCTGCGGCATGGATCTGGTGCCGGTCGAGGGCACCGCGCCACTCGAGATCGCCGAGATGCCGGGCGCCACCTCCTCCACGCAGGCCGAGCTGTGGACCTGCTCGATGCACCCCGAGGTGCTGCAGGACCACGCCGGCCCCTGCCCGATCTGCGGCATGGACCTGGTGCCGGTGAGCGCCGGCGGTGCGGCGTCGGGCGCCCCGGGCCAAGGCGCGGTGGTCGAGATCGACCCTTCGGTCACCCAGAACATGAACGTGCAGACGGTGGCGGTGCAGCGCCGCGACCTCACCCGGCCGATCCGCACCGTCGGCTATCTCGACTACGACCAGCAGCGCATGGTCACCGTGACCACCAAGTACCGCGGCTGGATCGAGAAGGTCAACGTCAACTACGTCGGCGAGCAGGTGCGGCGCGGTCAGCCGCTGTTCGAGATCTACTCGCCCGAGCTGGTGCAGACCGAGCAGGAGCTGCTCTCGGCGATCGACTTCGCGCGCCAGCTCGAGGGCGCCCCCGAGGACGCGCGCTCGAGGGCCGAGTCGCTGGTCGAGTCGGCGCGCCAGCGGCTCGCCTACTGGGACGTCTCGCCCGAGCGCATCGCAGAGCTCGAGCGCAGCGGCGTGGTGTTCCGCACCCTCGAGATCGGCTCGCCCGCCAGCGGCCTGGTGATGATGCGCCGCCCCGGCCTCGAGGGCATGGCGGTGACTCCGGGCATGGAGCTGTACCACATCGCCAACCTCTCCAGCCTGTGGCTCTCGGTGGAGCTGTTCGAGGAGCAGATCGCCTACGTGCGCCCCGGCACCCCGGCGCGCATCGAGCTCGCCTACTTCCCCGGTGAGACCTTCACCGGCACGGTGCGCTTCCTCGAGCCGGCGCTCTCCGAGGAGACGCGCACGGTGAGCGCGCGCATCGAGGTGGAGAACCGCGGCGGCCGCCTGCGCAAGGGCATGTACGCCACGGTGCACTTCGCGCCGGTGGTGGTGGAGGGCGCGCTGGCGGTGCCCACCGGCGCGGTGATCCGCACCGGCCGCCGCGAGGTGGCGGTGGTGGCCCTGGGCAACGGGCGTTTCGTGCCGCACGAGGTCGACCTCGGCATCGAGGCGGGCGGCTACGTGCAGGTGCTGCGCGGGCTCGCCGAGGGCGAGCGGGTGGTCACCTCGGCCCAGTTCCTCATCGACTCCGAATCGCGCCTGCGCTCGGCGGTGCAGCGAATGCTCGACGAGCGCGCCGCCGCCTCCGAAGCATCGTCCGGCGCATCGTCCGACGGATCCGGCGGGGCCGGCTCCTCGGGCGACACCGACGCCGACGACCCGCACGCCGGGCACCGGCACTGAGGAGAGGGCCGATGCTCGAACGGATCATCGACGCCTCGCTGCGCAACCAGTTCCTGGTGCTGGTGGCGACCGTGCTGTTGGTGCTGGTTGGAGTGGACTCGGTGCGCACCGCGCGGGTCGACGCCATCCCCGACCTCTCCGACGTGCAGGTCATCGTCTCCACCCGCTACGACGGCCAGGCGCCGCAGGTGGTGGAGGACCAGGTCACCTATCCGCTGACCTCGAAGATGCTCGCCGTGCCCCGCGCCAAGACGGTGCGCGGCTACTCGTTCTTCGGCGTCTCGTTCGTCTACGTGATCTTCGAGGACGGCACCGATCTCTACTGGGCGCGCTCCCGGGTGCTCGAGACGCTGGCCGGCCTCGGCTCGTCGCTGCCGCCCGACGTGGCGCCGCAGCTCGGCCCCGACGCCACCGGCGTCGGCTGGGCGTTCCAGTACGTGCTCAACTCGCCGAGCCGCTCGCTGGCCGACCTGCGCTCGCTGCAGGACTTCTACCTCAAGTACGGGCTCGAGGCGGTCGACGGGGTCTCCGAGGTGGCGTCGATCGGCGGCTTCGTGCGCCAGTACCAGGTGGAGGTCGACCCGCTGCGTCTGCGCGCCTACGGGGTGTCGCTGGAGCGGGTGAAGAGCGCCATCCAGGCCTCCAACGTCGACGTCGGCGGACGCCTGGTGGAGCTCTCGGAGCGCGAGTACATGGTGCGCGGCCGCGGCTACGTGCGCGGCGTCGAGGACCTCGAGAACGTGGTGCTGGCGACCGGCGCCGGCGGCACCCCGGTGCTGCTGCGCGAGGTGGCGCACGTCGGCGTCGGCCCCGAGCTGCGGCGCGGCCTGGCCGACTGGAACGGCGAAGGCGAGACGGTGGGCGGCGTGGTGGTGGTGCGCTCGGGCGCCGACGTGCGCAGCACCATCGAGCGGGTGAAGCAGCGCCTCGAGACGCTGCGCCAGGGTCTGCCGGAGGACGTCGAGATCGACGTCGCCTACGACCGCAGCGGGCTGATCGACCGCTCGATCGCCACCCTGCGCACCACCCTCTTCGAGGAGATGGTGGTGGTGGCGCTGGTCTGTCTGGTGTTCCTCTTCCACGCCCGCTCGGCGCTGGTGGCGATCGTCTCGATCCCGCTGTCGATCCTCGCCGCCTTCATCGTGATGCGCATGCAGGGCCTCGGCGCCAACATCATGTCGCTGGGCGGCATCGCGATCTCGATCGGTGTGCTGGTGGACGCGGCGATCATCATGGTCGAGAACGCCCACAAGCACCTCGAGGAGGCCGAGCACCTCCCTGCCGACGAGCGCCCGACGCACCTCGAGGTGATGCGCCGCTCGGCGCACGAGGTGGGGCCGACGCTGTTCTTCACCCTGCTGGTGATCACGGTGTCGTTCCTGCCGGTGTTCGCGCTGCGCGCCCAGGAGGGGCGGCTGTTCGCGCCGCTGGCGTTCACCAAGACCTACTCGATGGCGGCAGCCTCGCTGCTGGCGATCACCGTGGTGCCGGTGCTGATGTTCTGGTTCGTGCGCGGCCGGGTGCGCAGCGAAGAGCGTCATCCCGTGTCGCGCGCGCTGCGCTTCGTCTACCGGCCGGCGCTGCGGGCCTCGCTGCGCCGGCGCTGGCTGCTCATCGTGCTCACCGTGGTGGCGCTGGTGCTCACCGTGATCCCGCTGCAGCAGATCGGCTCGGAGTTCATGCCGCCGCTGTGGGAGGGCGACCTGCTCTACATGCCGACGACGCTGCCCGGCCTGTCGATCGCCAAGGCGCGCGAGATCCTGCAGCAGACCAACAAGATCATCCGCACCTTCCCCGAGGTCAAGAGCGTCTTCGGCAAGGTGGGCCGCGCCGAGACGGCGACCGATCCGGCGCCGCTGTCGATGATCGAGACCAACATCACCCTCAAGCCGCCGAGCGAGTGGCGCCAGGGGCTGACCCGCGACGAGCTGATCTCCGAGCTCGACCGGGCGGTGCGCATCCCGGGCCTGACCAACGCCTGGACGATGCCGATCCGCACCCGCCTCGACATGCTGTCGACCGGCATCAAGACGCCGGTGGGGATCAAGCTGGGCGGGCCCGATCTGCAGCAGCTCGAGGGGCTGGCGCGCGAGATCGAGGCGGTGGTGCGGCCGCTCCCCGGCACCGTGTCGGCGTACGCCGAGCGGGTGATGGGCGGCACCTACCTCGACATCGAGGTCGACCGGCAGGCGGCGGCGCGATTCGGCCTCAACGTCGGCGCGGTGCAGGACGTGATCCGCTCGGCGGTCGGCGGCATGAACGTGTCGACCACCGTCGAGGGGCTCGAGCGCTACCCGATCAACGTGCGCTACCCGCGCGAGCTGCGCGACTCGCCGGCGGCGCTGCGCGAGATCCTCGTCGCCACTCCCGGTGGGGCGCAGGTGCCGCTCGGTCAGCTGGCGCGCATCGAGCTGCGCGAGGGACCGCCGATGATCAAGTCGGAGGACGCGCGCCCCAACGCCTGGATCTACGTCGACATCCGCGGCGTCGACCTCGGCAACTGGGTCGAGCAGGCGCAGCGGGCGGTCGCCGAGCAGGTGCAGATCCCGGCCGGCGTCACCGTGCTGTGGTCGGGCCAGTTCGAGGCGATGCAGCGGGCGCGCGCCCGGCTGCAGGTGATCGTGCCGGTGACGCTGTTGCTCATCGTGCTGATCCTCTACACCCACCTGCGCTCGCTGATCAAGACCGCGATCGTGCTCACCGCGGTGCCGATCTCGCTGATCGGCTCGGTGTGGCTGCTGCACGCGCTCGACTACAACTGGTCGGTCGCGGTGATGGTCGGGATGATCGCGCTGGCCGGCCTCGCCGCCGAGACCGGCGTGGTGATGCTGCTCTACCTCGACCTCGCCTACGAGCGCTGGAGCGCCGCCGGGCGGCTGCGCGGACTCGGCGACCTGGCGGCGTCGATCGAGGAGGGCGCGGTGCAGCGCATCAGGCCCAAGATGATGACGGTGAGCGCCACCTTCGTGTCGCTGGCGCCGATCCTCTGGGCCACCGGCACGGGATCGGACGTGATGCGCCGGATCGCCGCGCCGATGGTGGGCGGCGTCGTCACCTCGTTCCTGGCCGAGCTGGTGGTGTTCCCGGCGCTGTACTTCGTGTGGCGGGCGGGGCAGATGCGGAGGGGTCTCGGTGGCGGGGGCGGAGGCGGTGGCGGTGATCGCGAAGTGGAGGCGGATCGGTCTCACGAGACGCATGGATCCCAGCCTTCGCTGGGATGACAGAGGAAGGGAGGGAAGCAGCGCGGCGGGGCGGAGGCGGCGGTGATCGCGAAGGGGAGGCGGATCGGCCTCACGAGACGCATGGATCCACTGCCTTCGCTGGGATGACGGAGGAAGAGAGGGAGGCAGCGCGGCGGGGCGGAGGCGGCGGTGATCGCGAAGGGGAGGCGGATCGGCCTCACGAGACGCATGGATCCACTGCCTTCGCTGGGATGACGGAGGAAAGAGGGAGGCAGGAAGAAGAAGGGATGGGACCCCAAGGCCTGGAAGGCGTTGAACGTGACACGAAAGAACCGCTCGACAGGACGCATGGATCCCAGTTCCGGATCGAGTCCGTCGGGAGGCTCTTCGCTGGGATGACGGAGGAAGAGACAGATGTGGCGGCATCCAAGACCGCATCGAGACGGCTCTTCTCGAGGAAACGCGTGGATCCCCGCCTTCGCGGGGATGACAGAAGAAGAAGCGGAGGCAACGCGGCGGAGCGGAGGCGGCGGTGAGCGCGAAGGGGAGGCGGATCGACCTCACGAGACGCGTGGATCCACTGCCTTCGCTGGGATGACAGAGAAACAGAACGAGCGGAGCGGAAGGAGCGGCAGCGGACTCGAAAGAGGAGCACACGGATGCAGGCAGGTGAGGGACTCGCGGCCACTCCCCCTCTGTCATCCCCGCGAAGGCGGGGATCCACGCGTTGCCTGCAGCGGGACTCGTCGCTGGCCCGAGGAGCCTCCGGTTCGCGCGCCACTACTCATTCGCTCTCACCGAGTCCCCTTCGAGACAACCGAAGTCCTCACGAGAACCCCCGAGCGAAAGACCAGTCGCACGACGCCACCTCTCCACGGCTCCACGCTCCACGGCTCCACGCTCCACGGCCCCACGACTCCACAACTCACGACGCCACCTCTCCACGGCCCCCGCGGCCCCACGACCCACGACCCACGACTCACGACGCCACCTCTCCACTGCCCCACGACACCACGGCCCCCGCGGCCCCACGACTCCCGACTCACGCCCCACGACGCCAAGACGACCCACGACTCACGACTCACGACTCACGACTCACGACTCACGACTCACGACTCACGACGACAACGATCCGAAACCAAGGAGACGACCACAATGAACCACCACATCCGTAGCTCTTCCACCTCTGCCACCTCCTCCGACCGCAACCGGCGACGGAGCGGGGCCTTCCCCCGCGTCACCCTCATCTTCCTCTGCGTGCTGGGGGCTCTGACCGCCATCGCCGGGCCGTTGGCGGCTTCGCCTGACGACGCGGCGAGTCTCGAGGGGCTGCTGAAGCCGTACGAGAGCGTGCGCCTGGCGCTGCTCGGCGACGAGCTGGCGCCGGTCGCCCCGGCGGCGAAGCGTCTGCTCGCGGTGCTCGAGGGCATCGAGTCCGGCTCCGCCGATGCCGACGCCCTCGGGGTGCCGGCCGATCACGCGGACGCCGTGCGCACGCTGCTGCCCGAGATGCGCACCGCGGCGAGCTCGCTGGCGGCGGCCGACTCGCTCGAGGCGGCGCGCGACGCCTTCTACGCCCTGTCCCAGCCGCTGGTGCGCTGGTTGCACCACACCGGAGAGGAGTCGGCCCTGGAGGTCGCCTACTGCCCGATGAAGAAGCGCTCCTGGGTGCAGCCGAAGGGGCCGATCGGTAATCCGTACGGCGGCCAGCAGATGCCTACCTGCGGCAGCGTGGTGTCGCGCTGAGCCGCTGAGGCTCTGCCCAGCACCAGACCGTCTTCTCAGCCTTCACTACTTCAGCTCGCTCGACGAGCCCGAGGCCAACAACCCATGAACGATCAGACACCGTCTCGCTTCCCCGCCGCGCCGCGTCCCGAAGACCACGGGTCTCCAGGCGATCAGCGGCCCATCGAACGGTCAGTCGCTGCCCCGAACGCCTCGGCGAGCTCTAGAGTCGCCGCGGCGGCAGGGACCGCCGCACCCGCCAAGCCATCCGAGTCGATCTGGGAGGTCGGGGCCGCGACGGACGGCGAAACTCGGCGTCCCCGCGACCGCGACGCCGGGCGCCCCACGCCGGGCTTCGATCGCCGCCGCCTGCTCGCCTCCGCCGGTGCGCTCGGAGCGCTCGGCGCGCTCGACGCCCTGCTGCCGAGCTGGGCGCGGGCGGGCACGGGACTGGGCGACCTGGTGCCACTCGAAGGCAACACGTTCGACCTGGTGATCGACCGCACTCCTTTCTCGGTGCACGGCCGTCGCGGCGAGGCGGTGACGATCAACGGCACGGTGCCGGGGCCGCTGCTGCGCTGGCGCGAGGGTGACGAGGTGACCCTGCGGGTGCACAACCGGCTGGACGAGGACACCTCGATCCACTGGCACGGCATCCTGCTGCCGCCGACGATGGACGGCGTGCCGGGGGTCAGCTTCCCGGGCATCCGCCCTGGCGAGATCTTCACCTACCGCTTCCCGGTGCTGCAGGCGGGCACGTACTGGTACCACAGCCACTCCGGCCTGCAGGAGCAGCTCGGGCACTACGGCCCGCTGGTGATCGATCCGCGCGGACCCGATCCGGTGGGCTACGACCGCGAGCACGTGCTGGTGCTCTCGGACTGGTCGTTCGAGAGCCCGCAGCGCATCCTGTCGAAGCTCAAGAAGCACAGCGACACCTACAACTTCGGCCAGCGTACGGTGGGCGACTTCTTCCGCCGCGCCCGGCGCGACGGCCTCGGCGAGGCGATCTCGGATCGGGCGATGTGGGGCCGGATGCGGATGATGCCGACCGACATCGCCGACGTCAGCGGCGCCACCTACACCTTCCTGATCAACGGCCTGGGGCCGGACGACGCCTGGACGGCGCTCTACGAGCCCGGCGAGCGGGTGCGCCTGCGGATCATCAACGCCTCGGCGATGTCGATCTTCAACGTGCGCATCCCGGGGCTGCCGATGACCGTGGTGCAGGCGGACGGCCTCGACGTGCAGCCGGTGGAGACCGACGAGCTGCAGATCGGCACCGCCGAGACCTACGACGTGGTGGTGCAGATGCCTCTCGAGCACACTGAGCACACTGAGCACACTGAGCGTGCCTTCACCTTCGTCGCCGAGTCGATCGACCGCAGCGGACTCGGAGCCTGCTTCCTGGCGCCGCGGCCCGGGATGCGTGCCGAGATCCCGCCGCTGCGCGAGCGCCCGATGCTGACGATGAAGGACATGGGAATGGACCATGGCTCGATGGGTCACGGTTCGATGGATCACGGCTCGATGGATCACGAGTCGATGGACCACGAGTCGATGGACCACGAGTCGATGGATCACAGCGCGATGGATCACGGGTCCATGGGGCACGGCTCCGACGACCACGGGACAGAGGATCACGCGGCGATGGGTCATGCACCCTCGAACCCTGGTTCGACGGGTGCCAAGAGCCACGGTGCGGTGGACCACGCCGCGATGGGCCATGGCGCGCCGTCGGAACGCGCGTCCTCGGGCCAGGAGCACGGCATGGGCCATGGCGCGGAGCACTCGACGGGCGACGCCGCCGTCGTCCATGACCACGCCAGGGGTCCCGGTGTCGCCGGCGTCGCCGAGATGCCGAGCGACCGCCTCGGCGAACGCGGCATCGGCCTCGAAGACGTGCCCCACCGGGTGCTGGTCTACACCGACCTGCGCTCGCTGACCCCGAACCCCGATCTGCGTCCACCGGAGCGCGAGATCGAGCTGCACCTGACCAGCAACATGGAGCGCTACATGTGGTCGTTCGACGGCGTGAAGTTCTCCGAGGTGGACGGCCCGATCGTCTTCCACGAGGGAGAGCGTCTGCGCCTGACCATGGTGAACGACACCATGATGCCGCACCCGATCCACCTGCACGGCATGTTCTTCGACCTGGTCAACGGCCAGGGGGCCAACAAGCCGCGCAAGCACACGATCCTGATCAAGCCGGCGGAGAGGCTCTCGGTCGACATCACCGCCGATGCGGTGGGCGACTGGGCCTTCCACTGCCACCTGCTGTACCACATGCACGCCGGCATGTTCCGAGTGGTGTCGGTGCTGCCGCGGGGCGCCGGCGACCGGATGGAGACGGAGAGCGAGCACCTGCACGCGCCGGACTCTGGAGGACACGGGGAGCACGAGCACCACGGCGAGCACGAGCACCACGGCGGCCAGCAACGTGATCAGGAACACCCGGGCCACGACGCGACGGCGAAGAGCCACCGCGCCGAGACCTCCGAACCGAGGAACGGTCGATGAACTCGCGCACCTCTTCGCGCACCCTCTTGTGCACCGCATCGCGCACCTTCTGGGGCTACGCCTCGACGATCGCTCTGGTCACCTGGCTCGGCGCCGCGGCGTCGGCGCAGGAGTCGTCGCCGCAGTCGGGCGAGCCACACCATCACGAGCACCACGCCAACGAGCCGACCCGCGAAACCGCGTCACCCGAGCAGCCTGCCCCGGCGCAGCCGGCCCAGGACGGCGCCGCACACGAGGGACATGTGGGGCACGAGGGCCACGACGGGCATGAAGGTCACGCGTCTCACGAAGGCCACGGCGATCCCTCGCAGCACGCGCAGGATCCCGAGCCTTCCGAACACTCGGAGCACTCCAACCATGCGGAGCACGCGGAGCACCGCGAACACGCCTCCTGCCCGCACGCCCACCATTGCGAGCACCCTGCGCAGTCGGATCACTCAGACCACTCAGACCACGCGGCACATGACGGAGATGCTTCCTGCCCGCACTCCGACCACTGCGAGCACCATGCGCAGTCACACCACTCGGAGCACTCAGAGCACTCCAGCCACTCAGGGCACTCAGAGCACGCCGACCACTCCGACCATTCGGAGCACTCCGAACACTCCGAGCACTCCGGGCACTCCGGGCACTCCGGTGACGAGCAGGAGGACCAGGGCGCCCACTCCGGGCACTCCGGCCAGCAGCCCGAGAGACCATCGGACCACTCCGAGCACAGCGGACACTCGGGCCACGCCGAGCACTCGGACCACTCAGGGCACTCAGAGCACTCAGAGCACTCAGAGCACTCGGAGCACTCGGAGCACTCAGAGCACTCGGAGCACTCGGGCCACTCAGGGCACTCCGACCACTCCGCCGGCCAGGAGCCGACGCAGGATCACTCGGATCACTCGGACCACTCGGATCACGCCGGTCTCGCCAGCCCTTCGACGTCCACCGGAGTCGTCCTACCCCCGGACACTCCCGAGATGCGCGCCGCGCGTCATGAGCTGAAGCACCACCACGGCGGCCAGGCCGACTTCCTGATCCTCGGAGACCGGCTCGAGCTGTCGCGTGGCGACGGCGAGGAGGCGGCCACCTGGGAGTTGCAGGGCTGGTACGGCACCGACGAGCGGCGGCTGTGGATCGAGTCGGACGGTGAGTACTCCTTCGATCACGACGAGGTCGAGGAAGCCGAGCTCCAGGTGCTGTTCGGGAAGCCGATCTCGCCCTACTTCGATCTGCGCGCCGGACTGCGTCACGACTTCGAGCCCGGCAGCGGCCGCAGCCACGCGGTGCTCGGGGTGCAGGGCCTGGCGCCGTACTGGTTCGAGGTCGACGCGTCGCTCTTCCTCAGCGAGGACGGGGACCTGTCGTCACGGCTCGAGGCCGAGTACGAGGTGCTGTTCACTCAGCGACTGATCGCCCAGATGAGCGCCGAGCTCGACCTCGAGGCCAGCGACGTCCCGGAGCTGGCGCTCGCCTCGGGACCGACGGCGGTCGAGCTGGGCCTGCGGCTGCGCTACGAGATCCGACGTGAGCTCGCGCCGTACGTCGGCGTCGAATGGAGCCGCCTGCTCTCCGGCACCGCCGACCTGGCGCGCGACGCGGGGGCCGAGGTGGAGGCGACGCGGCTCGTGGCGGGATTGCGGTTCTGGTACTGACCGACTGGAGACAACAACCATCATGTTCGAAGTCCTTCTCTCCTGGACCCAACTGCCGAATCTCCACCCGGCGGTGGTGCATTTCCCGATCGCGATCCTGCCGGTCGCGCTGCTGTTCGACTTCGCCGGTCTCGTCTGGACCAGACAGCAGTGGCTGCAACGCGGCGCAGTGACTCTCTACGTGCTCGCCGCCACCAGTGCCTATATCGCCAAGAAGGCCGGCGAACGCGCGGCGGACTCACTCGTCGACGTAGCGCCCGCCGTGCAGCCGCACATCGGCGACCACAGCGACTGGGCGCACTACGCGACATGGGCCATCCTGACCACAGCGGTCCTGCGTCTGCTGGTCGAGTACCTGGCACACCGGCGCGAGCCCAGCCGCCTGATCAACGCCGGGGCCACCACCGTGGGGCTCGTCGCCTTCGGGCTCCTCGTCTACGCCGCCGACCTGGGCGGCGGTCTCGTCTACCGTCACGGACTCGGTGTCGCGATCTCGTCCTCCGGCCAGGCCGGGGCGGATGGGGAAGGCGCGGAACCCGGGAGGCACGACGCAGCCCACCCTGGGGAGGACGGGGCTCCCGGCGAAGTCGCCGCAACGCGTCTGGAGGTCGACGCCGGCGGGGTGTTGACCTGGCGTCCCGTGGCCACGCCTGGCGCGAGTTCCGCCGCGGACGCGGTGCTCGGTTCGGTTCTCCAGGCGCCGACCGGTGCGACTCTCGGAGCCCTGTCCGTGGTCCCGGCGACCGAGGGACCGACGCCGCCTGGGCGCGGTGTTCGACTGGCGGTGGAGGGACGAGCCGTCGGCCTGTTCGAGACCGAATTCGACGACGTCCAGATCGACGCCACTCTGCGCGTCGCCGACTTCCGAGGCACCGTTGCCCTCCTGCACCACTTCCAGCAGGAGGCCGACATGCGCCTACTCGAGCTGGTCGGGAGCTCAGCCGACGGCTGGCAGTTGCGCCTGTCGCGGCAGCGCGGCGGCGAGATCGAAGTCCTCGACGAGTCGCCGCTCGAGATCGGCGCCGACGGCGCGCCCGTGAGGATCGCGCTTTCGGCGAGCGGTTCGCACCTCAAGGGAATGCTCTCCGGCCGAACCTTGGTGCACGGACACGAGGAAGCCGGCTCTCCCGGACGGGTCGGCCTCGTATTCGACGGGCGCGGAGAGCTCACCATCGAGGAGATCGTCGTCACCCCGATCGGCAGATGAAACCGACACTGCCGGAGCGCACGGAGCCACCTTCCCTGCGATCCCCGTCCGACGGCTTCTCCAGAGCTTCCGAGCTCCGGATCGGAGGTTACGGCCACGGTGGAAACCTTCACCCTCCGAGACGCCCAAACCCTTTAGAACCGCCTGTGAAGCCCGATCCACCCACCGTCCCTTACCAACGCCGCAGCTCGTGGCGCGGGCGCCATCCGTGGGGCTCGACCTCGAAACGACAGTTCGAAGCCCCTCGCAACCACCAACGTTTCCTCGACAGGAGGCTCATCGTGCACCCGACATCTCGTAGACCATCCGCTCTCCGTTCCGTCCTCCCTTCCAGGACCCAGGCACAGCGCCGCCCGGGGCCGGCATTGGTCAGCCTGATCGTGGTCGCGGTGCTCGGCGCCGCGGCCGGAGCCACCGCACAGGAGGGTCGTCACGCGGGGCGCCAGGGGCCCGAGCACGGGCATCACGAACACCATGCGTCGACGGCCGGGGACGCGGGTCCCGCGCTCGAGGTCGTCGAAGCGTTCCACGCTGCCCTGGCGGCGCAGGACTCCGACGCGGTTCTCGACCTGCTCACCGAAGACGTGAGGATCTTCGAGTCGGGAGGTGTCGAGAGCTCGCGTGAGGAGTACGCCTCTCACCACCTCGGCGCCGACATGAAGTTCTCCGCGGCCACCACGCGCGAGATCGTCGACCGGCGCGGAGCGGTGCACGGAGAGATCGCCTGGGTGCTCGCCACCAGTCGTACGCGGGGCCAGTACGGCGATCGTGAGATCGACGCGAAAGGCACCGAGACGATCCTCTTGCGGCAGACTCCCGCGGGATGGCGGATCTTCCACATCCACTGGTCGTCGCGGTAGGCCGTCGAACCTTCACCGCTCCCACCGCTGCCGTCCCGTCGGCCTGAGCATCTCCTGATCCAAGGACGCTGGCTCGATCACCATCCTCTTCGCTTCTCCTCAGCGAGAACGGCGACCTGAGGCCGCACTTCGGCCGTCGAGCTGGGCCTGCGGCTGCGCCACGAGATCCGCCGCGAGCTCGCGCCGTACGTCGGCGTCGAATGGAGCCGCCTGCTCTCCGGCACCGCCGACCTGGCGCGGGACGCGGGAGCCGAGGTGGAGGCGACGCGGGTGGTGGCGGGGTTGCGGTTCTGGTACTGAGGCGCGACGCGGTCGTTCCGGCTCCGGTGCCGCGGATAACGGCAAGGCGGCGAACGGCAGGCACTCGACGGATGGCGTCAGCCAGGGGCTGATCGGCCTCCCGTCAGGCGTGGATTCGCAGCCTGCGCGGGAATGACAGCCAAAGAGGCAGATGAGACGGCATGGAAGCGGCAGCGACGGCGGGACTGCGGTCGATCGGCCTCACGCAACGCATGGATCCCAGCCCCGGATCCAAGTCCGGGGCACTGGCTCTTCGCTGGGATGACGTACGGAAAGGCCCCCGAGTGAGTGGAAGCGCTCCGGCTGCTGTGTCGATGGCAGCAGCACTTCCGGCCTCCTCCCCCTGAAGGGGGAGGATCGAGGTGGGGGTGTCGCAGTTCGCGAACACGCTCCGACACGCGTCCGTCGGCGAGCCCGAGAATCGGGCATCGCGAACGACAGGCTCTCCTCTCAGTTCACGGCCCAAGAGAAGCGCTCGTTCCTGAGAGGACCTCGAGGCCGCGGCGAGCCTCAGGTGCGGACGGCGAAATCGGTCGAGGCGCCCGCGCCCGATAGCACCGCGAGCACGTTAGAGCACGCGTGGACTGGCGGTCTACCTTCAGTCCTCCCCCTGCGGAACGGAACTGGTTGCTGGGAAACCCCCACCTCTTTCCTCCCCCTGCAGGGGGAGGAGGTCGGAGGTTCACCGCGCCCCATCACATCGTCGACGGGTCGCGAATCCCCCTGCACTCCTGAGCCCCTGAACCCTTCCGCTCCCCAACCCTTGACCCCTTCTGCCTCCCCTAACCCCTTCTGCCTCCCCTAACCCCTACTCCGCCTCCGACTCCTCCCTGCGCGACCCACGGGCCTCGCTGGTCATCCAGCGCACGGGGCGCAGGGCGATGCCGCCGTTGGCGCGGAAGCCGATGGCGCGTAGGACGATGCGGTGGGCTCGGGCGTCGGGGTGGTGGCGGTGGGGCTCTTTGGGGAGCAGCGGCAGCATGCCGGCGGCGGCGGCGAGGCGCAGCGCGGTGCTGACGCCGAAGATGACGCGCAGAGAGAGGCCGAGCGGGCCGGTGAGGGCGGCGCCGATCAGGGCGCCGAGGATCTGGCCGGTGCCGTTGAAGATGTTCTGGGCGGCGAAGACGTAGGGCCGGGTGCGGCGGTAGGTGGCGTCGACGAGCACGGTGAAGAAGGCGAGCTCGTAGCAGGCCCAGGCGGCGCCGGACATGGCCTGCGCCAGCGCCACCTGCCACAGGTCGTTGATCACCAGCCAGGGCAGCGGCACGAGGGCGACCATCAGCACCGCGGCGCGGTAGACGGCGGCGGCGCCGAAGCGGTCGATCTGCTTGCCCCAGGCGGGCAGGAACCAGAGCTTGGCGGCGACGACGGCGGCGGTGGCGATGGTGAACTCGATGTAGTCGAAGCTCAGGTCGTCGAGCATGAAGGGGATGAAGAACGGCGAGGCGACGTAGGTGGTCAGCTGCATCAGGCCGCCGAGCGCCAGCACGCGGCGCGCCCGCCGGCCACGACCGCCACGGAAGTAGCGGGTGCCCTGGCGCACCGTCGCCAGGCCGACGAAGCGCGGCTCGGGGGACGCCGCGAGCAGACCCGCGGAGCCGAGCCGGAACAGGCCCGCAGCGCAGAAGATCGCCGCGAAACCGAGCTGCACCGCCGGATTCGCCGCGTCGACCCCCTGGCCGCCGCTGATCCAGTCGAGCCACACCCCCGACAGCGCCAGGCCGAGGAAGAGCGCCGTCTGGGTGGCGCGGTTGCGCTGCGCGAAGTAGCGGCCGCGCAACCGCATCGGCACCAGGTCGCCGTACCACGAGCTCCAGGCGGTGTTGGCGAACATGCCGAACACCTGGTGCAGGCAGGCCGAGGCGATCAGCCATGCCGGTTCGGCGTCGCCGCTCAGTGCCAGGACGGCCAGTGCGACGAGGTTGAGGCCCTGCAGCACCGCGGCCCCGACCACCAGCGGCCGGCGGGTGGTGAAGCGGCCGAGGGCACCGAGCGCAAGCATCGGCCCGAGCGAGCCGAGGAAGAGCGGCAGGCTGACCACCAGCGCCACCTCGAGGGCGCTGGCGCGCAGCGCGACCGCGGCGGCGAGGAAGTACGACTCGCCACAGCCGACCATGGCGCCGAAGAGCGCCGCGTCGCCGACCGACCGGCGCAGGGCCAGGCGCAGCTGCGTCTTCTCGAGCACGAACGATGGAGTCTTCGGGTCGTTGGGCCCCTGGGGCGCTGTTCGCTGTCGCGCGCTCAGCCGGGCCGCGGGCTGGGCGGCAGTGGCCTCAGTTCACCAGGCCGGTCTCTTCGCGCGGCACGATCTCGAGCTGCAGGTACTCGTCCTCGGAGCTGCCCGCCATGCCGATGCCGCCGATCGGCAGGCACAGCGTCGCTTCGCTCTCGTCTTCCAGGGTGACGGTGTCCGAGAGCACCAGGTCGTACTCGGGATGCATCTCGAGGATCTGCTCGATGTCGGCGACCAGCTCGCGGAAGGTGAGCGGCGCCGCGCCGACCGGGTTGTCGGCCAGCATGCCGGTGGCCACCAGGCGGATCTCGTCGACCGGCGCCTCGACCCGGGTCACCGGCACGTCCTCCTGCACCCGGCACGACGTCGTGCGCCCGCTCGCCGCCCGCCCGATCAGGCCGTCGACATCGACCGGCGTCGCCAGGCAGGCATAGACCGCCCAGTCGCCGAGGGTGTCGATCTCCGACTTCCACATCTCGATCAGGGCATGCCAGCTGTCGATGCGTAGCTCCTGGGGGCGATTGGCCAATGCGGGTTCTCCTGGGTTCGGTCTTCGGTCGTGCCAGGCGCGGCGGCTGGCGGGGTGGGCCTCGCGAGAGTGTCGACGGTGCTCCGCGCGGCCGATGTCGACGGCGCTGAGGGGCCGTGAGCAGAGTGTAAGGGCATTCGCCGCGGCGGGTGCGACGGTGGTGCGGGCCGCCGGCGTCCCTGCGGCGCGGATCGCTGGCTCTCGGCTTGCGCCACAGGGTTCTGAGAGGGCTCGGGTGTGGGTCACGGGTGTGGGTTGTGCGTAGCGAGCTCGTGAACAGCGTCGCCGTTCGGCTTGTCGAAAGGCGTGTCCGACGGGTCGAGCCCCCTGGGGATGACGAAGGGGCAGCGCGCGAAGGCGGTCGTTGTGGCACCGGGGGTTCGGGTCCGCGGGGTGCGGGTGTGGGGTTGCGAGCTCGTCGCACGGCGCGGCCGGTCGGCTTCACGAAAAGGTGTGGATCCGAGGGTCGAGCCCGGGATGACGGAGGGGGAGAGGAAAGGACGCCCGGGATGACGGGGGGAGAGAGGACGGGGAGTCTGGACGAGGAAGGGGTGTGGGGACGGCGGCGCGCCAGGCACCCGACTCATGGCCCGCATGCGATAGTTCGACCCGAGTCTCTTCGTATCGCCAGACGCACCCCCTGAGACAGGAGGTCCGCCTTGTCCACGTCCGCAACCGACCGCCCCACCGTCCCTCGCTGGCTGCTGATCGGCTGGGCGATCGTGGCCGCCGCGTTCCTGGTTCTGCGGCGGGTCGACGTCGCCGGCGATCCGGGCGTCAGCAACATCATCAGCCTCTTCGTGGTGCTCAGCGCGCTGCTCGGCACCTTTGCCTGGTTCCTGCTCAGCAAGCGCTTCTCGGTGCGCCGCAAGCTCGCCGGCCTGGTGTGCGTAGCGGTGGCGCTCGGCGTGATGCTGGCGCTCTTCCGGATCGGGCTCGGCGGCGACCTGGGCCTGCGCTTCGAGCCGCGCTTCGGGGGCCCCGACACCGATCCGGCGGTGCCGATCGCCGAGGCTTCGGGCGCCGTCCGCCTGCCGCGGGCCGCGGCGACCGACTTCCCCGGCTTCCTCGGCGCCAGCCGCGACAACCGGGTGGTCGGCGTCGCGCTGGAGACGGACCTCGAGGCGAACCCGCCGCAGCTCCTGTGGCGCCAGGGCATCGGCGCGGGCCTGGCCGGCTTCGCGGTGGTCGGCGGCTACGCCGCCACCCTCGAGCACCGCGGCGAAGAGGAGCTGGCGACGCTCTACGACGCGCGCACCGGGGCGCTGCTGTGGGCGACGGTGCTCGATCGCGGCCCGCTGTTCGGAGGCGGCGTCATCGGCTCGGGCCCACGCACCACGCCGCTGATCGACGACGGCCGCGTCTTCGCGCACAGCGTGCAGGGCAAGATCTTCGCGCTCGACGGCTCCGACGGCAGCGTGCTGTGGAGCCGCGACCTGCTCAGCGACTACCCGGTCGGCGAGGAGGAGCTGGCGACGACCTACCCCTACGGCCGCTCGAACTCGCCGGTGGTGGTGGGCGACGTGCTGCTGGTGGCTCCCGGCGGCCTTCCCGGGCGCAGCCTCTCGTCGATCGCCGCACTCGACAAGGCGACCGGCGCGACGCTGTGGGAGGCCGGCAGCCATCAGATCAGCATGGCGACGCCGCAGGTCGCCACCCTCGCCGGCCTCGACCAGGTGCTGGTGGTCAACGAGGACTTCGCCACCGGTCACGATCTGAGCGACGGCCGCCTGCTCTGGCAGCTCGAGCTGCCAGGCAAGACGAGCTCGAACGCCAACGTCTCCAACGCGGTCGCGGTGCCGCCCGACCGCGTCTTCGTGTCGAAGGGTTACGGCATCGGCTCGGCGCTGTGGCTCATCGAGGCGCGCCCGTCACCCGAGGGCCTGCCCTACACCGCGACCCCGTTGTGGCAGTCGCAGCGGGTGATGCGCACCAAGTTCACCAACGTCGCGGTCGACGGCGAGCACGTCTACGGCCTCTCCGAGGGGGTGCTCGAATGCATCGAGCTCGCCACCGGCGAGCGGGTGTGGAAGGGCGGCCGCTACGGCCACGGCCACGTGCTGCTGGTGGGCGGCGTGCTGGTGGTCTCGACCGAGGACGGCGAGATCGTCTACGTCGAGGCGACGCCGCAAGACGGCCCCAACGAGCTGGCGCGCTTCGAGGCGGTCAGCGGCCAGACGTGGAACCCGCACGCCATCGCCGGCGATCTGCTGCTGGTGCGCAACAGCCAGGAGGCCGCGGCCTTCCGCCTGCCGACGCGGTAGGCGCGCGGCGGAGACGGGCCGGCGAGAAGGAGGCACTAGCCCATGAACACCGAATCGACCGTCAGCGGATCGCACGCACGGCCCCCCGAGGACGCGACCACGCTCGTGCGCCGCTTCGCCGCGGCCGGCGCGTCGCGCTACGACGCGCTGGTGGCGCTCGGAGAGCTGTCCCCCGACACGGCGTTGCCGGCGCTGCGCCGCGGTCTGCGCGACGACGACTGGCACGTGCGCCACTGGTGCGCGATCGCCCTCGATCAGCTCGCCGACGCCGACGCGCTGGCAGACCTGATCGACCTGCTCGACGATCCGCACTACAAGGTGCGGCTGTGGGCGGTGCACTCTCTGGCGTGCGATCACTGCAAGCCCGGGGTCGAGGCGCCGTGCGACATCGTGCCGCTGCTGATCGAGCGCGCCGAGCGCGACGAGCATCCGCGGGTGCGCAAGATGGCGACCGTGATGCTCGCGCACCAGCTGATCGACGAGCGCGCGCTGTCGCTGCTGCGGCGCAAGGCCTCGCGCACCGATCCCGGCGACGACCCGAAGCTGCGGATGCACGCCCGCCAGGGTCTCGAGCGCTACCGCGAAGCGGGCCTCGGATAGAGGGATCTCGGACAGAGCGGTTTCTGATCGGAGGGTCGCGCACAGAGACCCGCGTCATCAGAGCGCTCGAGCCGCGCCCGGCGGATCAGCGGCAGCAGGGCGGCGTCGGAGTGGTGCTCGAGCGCCAGAATGGCGGCGAACGGATCGCCGCCCAGGCCGAGGGCGTCGGCGAACGCCGCCTCGGTGGAAGCGCCCCGCGCCTTGCGCCGCACCACTTCGCGGTGCAGGGCCGGCCCGGCCAGCTCGAGCAGCCGCTGCTCGACCACCAGGTGGCGGAAGGCGATCTGCCGGTGCGCCGGAGCCGGTTGGGCGAAGAGCTCGACCGGGAAGCCGTCGATCGAGAAGCGCACGACGTGGGTCGGCGAGCGGTGCATCCAGCCACGCCACTGCTCGAACCCCACGCAGCGCCGGTTCTCGCCGAAGGCCCGCCGCGCGACGGCGGCGAAGTCGTCGAGGCGCGGCGCGCAGCAGGCGAGATCGATGTCGCTGCTCGCGACCTCCACCCCGATCGGCAGCGAGCCGACGAAGAGCGGCGCGAAGCGCCTTAGCGGCGGCAGCAGGTCGCGCTGCAGGATCGGCAGGGCGCGACGCTGGCGCTCGGTGCCGCCGGCCAGCCGGTCGAGCTCCGTCCAGCGCCGATCGACGGGCGGTGGCCGCACGCCGGGAAGACCCTACCCCGCGGCGTTCTGCAGCTGGCCGGCCATCATCTGGTGCAGCAGATTGACCGCCTTGAGCGGCCGCACCATCACCTTGAAGCGCGTGATGCGCTGCTCGTCGTTCCACCAGATCATGTCGACGCCGTTGATCTGGATGCCGTCGATCTCGGCCTCGAACTCGAGCACCGCGGAGCGCTCGGCGTACCACTCGCCGGCGTAGCGGAACTGGCTGCGGGCGAACACCTTCGTCGCCGCGGACAGGTAGGCGAAGGTGAGCTGCCGCCCCTGTTGCGGGGTATGCACCACCGGCGACAGGAACACCGCGTCCTCGTCCAGCAGATCGAACAGCAACGAGTCGTCGCCGCCCTGCCGCATGGCGTCGACCACCCGGTGCCAGCGCCGGATCGCTTCCGGTCTCTGCGCCTCCTCAGCGTTCGCCACGACTCCGTCTCCGCGCCGGGTCAGCCGAAGATCTGGTCGAAGAGCACCGCGCCGAGCACGCCGCCGATGAGCGGACCGACGATCGGGATCCAGGCGTAGCCCCAGTCCGACTTGCCCTTGCCGGGGATCGGCAGCAGCGCGTGGGCGATGCGCGGACCGAGATCGCGCGCCGGGTTGATCGCGTAACCGGTGGGGCCGCCGAGGCTCATGCCGATGGCGAAGACGAGGATGCCGACCAGCATCGGGTTGATCGCGGTGCTGAACACCGCGGTGAGGTCGAAGTCGCCGCTGACCATCTCGCCGGCGTTCTCGCCGATTCCGAGCACGCCGAAGACGAGCATCGCCGTGCCGATGATCTCGCACACCAGGTTGGCGCCGGGCGAGCGGATCGCCGGGCCGGTGGCGAAGACACCCAGCTTGGCGGCGTGGTCGCGGGTCTCGGACCAGTGGGAGAGGTAGGCGAGCCAGACCAGCACCGCGCCCAGGATGGCGCCGAGCATCTGGCCGCCGAGGTAGTACGGGAGCTGGTTGGTCTCGACCTGACCGATCGAGAAGAGGCCGATGGTCACCGCGGGATTGATGTGGGCGCCGCTGATGCGTCCCACCGTGTAGACCGCCAACGCCACCGCGAAGCCCCACCCGGCGTTGATCATCAGCCAGCCGGTGCCGTGGCCCTTGGTGCGACCGAGCAGGTCGTTGGCGACCACACCGCAGCCGAGCAGGATCAGGATCGTGGTTCCGACGGTCTCGGCGACGAAGATCTCCATGGCCTTCTTCTCCCTCCGAAGGTGGGTGGGTGCTCGTGCTGGGCGCCAGGAAGGCAGGCGGCGCTACGAGCCCCCGCGATGCCGCGGCCCGCAGCATCCTGGCGACAGCTGGTGCAGTCGTGTCGACGCGGCGTCTGTCTGTTGTCTGTCGAGAGCGCGGTGATCGTAGCGCAGAAGGTCAGGGGGCTTAGGCTGGTGAGTGGGATGGAGCATCGCGATGAGGATGCGAGCTCGCGTTCGGTTCAGTTGGCCGGTGGCGGATGGCTGGGACGACCCCACCCCAACCCTCCCCCTGAAGGGGGAGGGAGTCTGGTGTTCGCGTCACCCTAACCCTGAAGGTGAAAGGAGTCTGGTGTTCGCGTCGCCGAAACCGATCTGAAGGCTGGCCGACGACGATGGTCGGCCAAAGCCACTGGGACGACACCTGCCGATAGAGTCGCCTCACCCACCGAATCCGCGAAGTCCACCGAACCGACGCGGTTCCGGCGCAGATCCGCAGATCCATCTTCCACGTCGCCACCGCAGGGAGCATCCCCCCATGGCCCGATTCGTCCTCGCCCTCGATCAGGGCACCACTTCGAGCCGCTCGATCCTCTTCCGGCGCAGCGGCCGGGTCGCTGCGAGCTCGCAGAAGGAGTATCCGCAGATCTACCCGTCGCCGGGTCACGTCGAGCACGACCCGGAGGCGATCTGGAAGACGCAGCTGCAGACGGCGCGGGCGGTGATCCGGCAGGGCAAGGCGAAGACCACCGACATCGCCGCGATCGGCATCACCAACCAGCGTGAGACGGTGGTGCTGTGGGACAAGAACACTGGCAAGCCGGTCGACAACGCGATCGTCTGGCAGAGCCGCATCACCGCCCCGATCTGCGAGCAGATGAAGCGCAAGGGCCTCGAGGATCTCTACCGCTCGAGAACCGGCCTGGTGCTCGACCCCTACTTCTCCGGCACCAAGATCAAGTACCTGCTGCACAAGCACAAGCTGCGCGCGCGGGCCGAGAAGGGCGAGATCCTCGCCGGCACCATCGACACCTTCCTGCTCTGGCGGCTCACCGGAGGCGAGGTGCACGCCACCGATCCCAGCAACGCCAGCCGCACCCTGCTCTACAACATCCACAGCGGCGACTGGGACGAGGAGCTGCTCGGGCCACTCGGCGTGCCGCGCGCGATGCTGCCCGAGGTGCGCGACTCGAGCGGCCTGTTCGGCCACAGCGACAAGAAGCTGCTCGGCGCCTCGCTGCCGATCGCGGGCATCGCCGGCGACCAGCAGGCGGCCACCTTCGGCCAGGGCTGCTTCAAGCCCGGCATGGTCAAGAACACCTACGGCACCGGCTGCTTCCTGCTGATGAACACCGGCAACGAGGCGGTGCGCTCCGACAACGGTCTGCTGACCACGGTCGGCTGGCGCATCGACGGCAAGACCACCTACTGCCTGGAGGGCTCGGTGTTCGTCGGCGGCGCCGCGGTGCAGTGGCTGCGCGACGGCCTCGGCCTGATCAAGCGCTCCACCGACGTCGAGAAGCTGGCCGCCAAGGTGGACGACTCGGGTGGCGTCTACATGGTGCCGGCGTTCGTCGGTCTCGGCACGCCGCACTGGGACCCCTACGCCCGCGGCCTGCTGATCGGCATCGAGCGGGGCACCACCGCCGGGCACGTCGCCCGCGCCACGGTCGACTCGATGGCCTACCAGACCGCCGACGTGGTGCGCGCCATGCAGGCCGACTCGGGCCTGCCGCTGCGCGAGCTGCGGGTCGACGGCGGCGCGGCGCTCAACGACGCGCTGATGCAGTTCCAGGCCGATCTGCTCGGCGCCAAGGTCAAGCGCCCGGTGGTCAACGAGACCACCGCGCTCGGCGCCGCCTACCTCGCCGGCCTCGCGGTCGGCTTCTGGAAGGACGACCGTGACGTCACCGAGAACTGGGCGCAGGACGCGGAGTGGAAGTCGACTCTGCGCAAGCCGGCGCGCGAGAAGCTGCTGGCGGGCTGGGATCGCGCGGTCGAGCGCAGCAAGGGCTGGGCGGCGCCTTGACCGTGCCGCGGACCGCCCCACCTGAAATCCCCGCGGCGCATCGGGCGCATCGGGCGCATCGGGCGCATCGGGCGCATCGGGCGCATCGTCCGGAGGCACCACGATGAGTCGCAAGGACGCACCGATCACCCTCGGCTTCCACGGCGCAGCCCGCACCGTCACCGGCTCGCGCTACCAGCTCATCGCCGGCGGCCGCCGCACGGTGATCGACTGTGGCCTCTTCCAGGGCCTCAAGCAGCTGCGCGAGCTCAACTGGCGCGAGCCGCCCTTCCCCGCCCACGAGGTCGATCGGGTGCTGCTGACCCACGCCCACATCGACCACATCGGCATGGTGCCGCGGCTGGTGCGCAACGGCTTCCGCGGCCCGATCCACTGCACCCGCTCGACCCTCGAGCTGGCCCGCCTGCTGCTGCTCGACTCGGCGGAGATCCACGAAGAGGACGCCCGCTACGCCAACAAGAAGGGCTACAGCAAGCACAAGCCGGCCAAGCCGCTGTACACCGTCGAGGACGCCAAGCGCGCCATCAAGCAGCTCGAGAAGGTCGACTTCGGCCAGTGGCTCGACGTCGGTGGCGGGGTGCAGGCACGCTGGCACGGCGCCGGCCACATCCTCGGCGCGGCCAGCATCGAGCTCGAGATCGAGGACCCGAGGAGCGCCGGCCGCACCGGCACCCTGCTGATGAGCGGCGACATCGGCCGCTACGGCATGCCGCTGCACCTCGATCCGGCGCCGAGGCCTGCGGCGCAGGTGATCGTCTGCGAGTCGACCTACGGCGACCGTGACCACGACCACGAGCTGCCGGTCGAGGAGCAGCTGCGGCAGCCGATCGCCCGCTGCATCGAGCGCGGCGGCACAGTGCTCATCCCGGCGTTCGCGGTCGGGCGCTCGCAGCAGCTCACCCTGGTACTGCGCCGGCTGATGACCGGCGGCCAGCTGCCGCAGGTGCCGATCCACATCGACAGTCCGATGGCGGTCGACGCGACCGAGATCTACTCCCGGCATCTCGACGAGCACCACGTCGACGCCGACGTCTTCGCCGACGGGCGCGGGGTCCTCTTCCCCGACAACGTCGAGCTGTGCCGCAGCGTCTCGCAGTCGAAGGCGCTCAACGACCTGCCCGGGCCGCGCATCATCATCTCGGCCTCCGGCATGCTGACCGCCGGCCGCGTCGTGCATCATCTGCGTCGCCTGGTCGGCGATCGCAAGAACCTGATCTTCCTCGCCGGCTACCAGGCACCCGGCACCCGCGGACGCGATCTGCTCGAGGGCGCGCCGACGGTGCGCATGTTCGGGCAGGACGTCGCGGTGAGGGCGGAGTGTCAGTCGGTGCGCGGCCTCTCGGCCCACGGCGACCGCGGTGAGTTGATGCGCTGGCTGCGCAGCCACGACCAGGCCCCGCGTCAGGTCTACCTCACCCACGGCGAGCCCGACGCGGCGTTCCAGCTGGCGCAGCGCATCGAGCGTGACCTCGACTGGCGGGTCGCGGTGCCCGAGCTCGACGAGGTGGTGGCGCTCGAGGGGATGTTGTTCCAGCAGTGAGCACCCACCGCAACGAAACAGCGGCCGTGGATCGGCCGCGGCGAGCCGCAACGCCGGCCATCCTGGTGCCGATGGCCCTGGTGGCGCTGGTGGTCGCCTGTCAGGGAAGAGAAGAGGAGGAACCCGGCGTGAGCCCCGAGCAGACAACCGAGTCGGTCGACCTGCTGGTGCGCGGGGCGCGGATCTGGACCGGCGACGAGAACGACCCTTGGGCTGAGGCGGTCGCCGTCGCCGGCGATCGCATCGTCGCGGTCGGCAGCGACGACGAGCTGGCGCCTCTGGCGGATCGCGCCGGGCGGGTGATCGACGCCGCCGGCGCCACCGTCGCGCCAGGCTTCATCGACACCCACGTGCACTTCCTCGACGGCGGCTTCCGGCTGTCGTCGGTGCAGCTGCGCGACGCCGCCACGCCCGAGGAGTTCGCGCAGCGCATCGCCGAGTTCGCCGCCACCGTGCCGACAGGGACCTGGATCCTCGGCGGCGACTGGGACCACGAGAACTGGGGCGGCGAGCTGCCGCACCGCGACTGGATCGACGACTTGGTTCCCGAGCATCCGGTGTGGGTCAACCGCCTCGACGGCCACATGGCGCTGGCCAGCTCCCTGGCCCTCGAACGCGCCGGCGTCGACGCGGCGACCGCGGTGCCGGAGGGCGGCGAGATCGAACGTGACGAGACGGGCCGCATCACCGGCATCCTGCGCGACAACGCCATGCCGCTGGTGGACCGGGTGGTGCCCGAGCCCAGCGACGCACAGGAGGACACTGCGCTCGACGCGGCGATGCGCTACGTCGCCTCGCACGGGGTCACCTCGGTGCACAACATGGGCACCTGGGAGCAGCTCGAGGTCTTCCGCCGCGCCCACGCCGCCGGTCGCCTGCAGACCCGCATCTACGCGGCGGTGCCACTGGCGACCTGGGAGCGGCTCGCCGAGACCGTGCAGCGCGAGGGCCGCGGCGACGAGTGGCTGCGCACCGGCCTGCTCAAGGGCTTCGTCGACGGGTCGCTGGGCTCGCACACCGCCGCCTTCCTCGCCGACTACAGCGACGAGCCCGGCGAGCGCGGCCTCTTCGTCACCTCCGAGGAGGACCTGCGCCAGCGCATCGGCGGCGCCGACGCCGAGGGCCTGCACGTCACCGTGCACGCGATCGGCGACCACGCCGTGCGCACCCTGCTCGACCTGTTCGAGGAGGCCGCCGCGGCCAACGGGCCGCGCGATCGTCGTTTCCGCATGGAGCACGCACAGCACGTGCACCCAGACGACCTCGACCGCTTCGCCGAGCTGGAAGTGATTCCGAGCATGCAGCCCTACCACGCCATCGACGACGGGCGCTGGGCGGAGCGCGTCATCGGCGCCGAGCGCTCGGCGACGACCTACCCCTTCGGCTCACTGCTCGAGCGGGGGGCGCGGCTGGCCTTCGGCAGCGACTGGTTCGTGGCACCGCCGATCCCGCTGCTCGGTCTCGACGCGGCGGTCAACCGGCGCACCCTCGACGGCGCCAACCCCGACGGCTGGTATCCCGAGCAGCGCATCGGGCTGGAGCCCGCGCTGCGCGCCTACACCCGCGACGCGGCGTACTCCTCGTTCGAGGAACGACTCAAGGGCACGATCGAAGTCGGCAAGCTGGCCGATCTCGTGGTGCTCGATCGCGACCTCTTCGCCGACGACGGTGCCAGCCTGGCCGAGGCCGCGGTGCGCTACACGGTGGTCGGCGGTGAGGTGGTGTACGAGGCGGAGTGAGTGGCAGGGCGGCTGGGTGGCCGGGGTCAGGGGTCAGGGGTCAGGGGTCAGGGGTCAGGGGTCAGGGGTCAGGGGTCAGGATGTTTACGCTACGGCGAGCACCATGCTCCCTCCCCCTTCAGGGGGAGGGTTGGGGTGGGGACTCCCGGCCAAGCGGGGCCTGACACCTGAGCGCTCTGCGGGGCGGTCGCGCGTCGCGAGGCGGTCGC
>ERZ869936.147-NODE-147-length-89563-cov-14.713411_pt1 | contig 89563 bp, 66 predicted proteins | sample MGYA00520876_ERZ869936 | MGnify/ENA primary metagenome ERZ869936 (study PRJEB32218, sample SAMN09650985) | biofilter metagenome | isolation source: enrty point of leading RO module | place: Saudi Arabia: Thuwal, RO plant located on Red Sea | collected 2016-02-17 ...
AGCCTCGCCAGCGGACACCGCTGAGCCAGCGCCGGTCGCTGCGGCGGCCGGCCGCCCGCAGCGGGCGCGGGCGCAGCGACGCAGCCGACGCCTGGGGCGGCCCCTAGGTGCCCCGGGAGGCGCGCTAGCCCAACGGCATGCGCTCGAGCAGCAGAGTGGGAGCGCCGAAACATCCCGCCCGCGCCGGCACGAGCTCGAGGTCACGCCCCACCGCGCGCACCGCCTCGAGCAGCTGCGCCAGACCGATCTCGAGGCCCACCGCACGCACCGGACGCACGGCGCGGCCGCGACGGATCTCGTAGCCGCTGGCCAGCAACCGGTGCGAAGGCTGGCGCGGATCCGAGCCCGACGGCGGGATCGGCGCCACGTGGTCGATGCGCACCAGGTAGATGCCGCGCACCACCGAGCCGACCAGGGCGGCCGGAGCGGTGCGCGGCGCCGGGGCGATGCACAGGTGGGTCGGCGCGAAGGTCGGCGGCTGACGCCAGCTCGGACGCTGGCTCCAGCCCGCCGGAAAGCCCGGATCGGATCGATCGCCGACGGGGGCCGGCCAGAGCGCGGCCGCCGCATCGAGCAGCACCCCGTCGCGCACCAGCACGGTGCGCCCACAGCGCCGACCCTCGCCGTCGTAGGCCGCGCGCAGCGGCCCCGAGTCGAGGCGCGCGTCCTCGAGCAGGGTGACGCAGGGATCCACCCCGGAGAGCGCTCCCTGCCTCGCGAGCTGGCCGAGCTCGCGCCAGAGCAGTGACAGCAGCCGGCCGCCCACCTGCGGCGCCAGCACCACCTCGCAGCGATCGCGATCGAAGCGACCCGCTTCGCGGTCGAGCAGCAGCGAGCTGGCGACGCGACGCGCCACCGCCTGCGCCCTCAGCTCTCGCGCGAAGGGAGCCGCGACGTAGAGCCGGCTCATCAGATCTCCGAGGGCCGCCTCGACCAGCAGCGCCGCGGTGCGCAGCCGCCACTCGCGCACCTCGAGCTCGCTGCTGACCAGGCAGCACTCGGCGGCGCCGTCCTCGACCACGCAGCGCACAAGGCGAGCTCCCGGAGCCTCGCGCTGCAGCTCCCGCCGGATCGTCTCCAGCAGCGTGCTCGTCTCTCCGGGGCCGAGCAGCGGCTCGTCGAGCGAGCGCGGCCGCGGCGCCGCGGCGGCCCCCGCACCCGCATCCTCGGAGCGCAGCCGCAGCGGTCCTCCCGAAGCCGGAGGCCAGTCGGAGGGCGCCGCCTCCGGCGGCCCCGTGGCGGCGGCGAAGAAGCTCCCCGGCTCGCCACCGGCGCGCACCGCCCAACCCTGCTCGGCGGAGTTCGCCTCGTGGCGCACCGGACGCGATCCGGTCGGTGATCCGGCCGGTGAATCACGTGGTGACACGGCGGGCGATCCCTCGAGGCGGGTCGTCCTCGAACGGCTGCGCTTGCAGAACACCTCGACCTGCGAGCAGCCGGCGGCGGCGACGCGTTCGTACAGCCGTGTCGCCGCGCTCAGCACGGCGCGACTCCGCGGGCCGGCGGCGGGCGATGGGTGGCGCCTGCCGCTCCCGGCCCTTCACACCGGCGCACACGGGATGGGCGTCTCGATCTCACGCCCACGGCTCCACCTCGATCGCCTCGATCAGCACCCCCGGCGCCCGCGCCCAGACCGGCAGACGCTGGCCTCCCTTGGCGCACCAGCCGGCGCCCCCGGCACGCCGCTCGGCACCGACGGCGGCGATCGACGAGAGCACCGCGGCGGCGAGGCCGACGAGCTGCAGAGGACCGTGCCGCTCGGCCAGACCGCCGCTGCCGATCGAGCGCGCGTGCGGCGCCAGCAGACGGATCCGGCCGCTCAGCGGGTCGAGCCGGCCGCCCGAGAGCTCGTCGACGTAGAGACCGCCGGTGGCGGCGGCGAGCATCGACTCGACGCTCTGCTCGCCGGCGAGCAGCTCGAGATGGCGCGAGCGCGGCAGCGGCAGGCAGTGGCGGTCGCCGCGCCAGCCGGCGCCGGGCTCGAGACCCTGCTCGCCGAGCGCCCAGGTGCGGTCGGCGATCGGCGCCTCGACGACGCCGCCGCGCAGCAGCCATCGCCGTTCGGTGGGCGATCCCTCGTCGTCGAAGGCGCGTGCGACCGTCGACGGCGCCGCCGAGGGATCGTCGAGCACGTCGACCATCGGGGCGGCGAAGGCGACGCCGCACGCCGCCGCGGGCGTGCCGGAGAGCGCCAGCAGATCGGCCTCCAGCGCGTGCGCCACCGCCTCGTGCAGCAGCACCGCCGTGGCGCCGGGCCCCAGCACCACCGGCCGCCGCCCCGCAGCAGGAGGAGGCGCACGGCGGGCATGGACCCAGGCGGCGAGGCGGCCGGCCGTCTCGCGCAGCGCCTGCTCGTCGAGCTGCAGCAACAGGGTGCCCCAGCTGCCCTGGCGCGAGCGCACCTCGAGCGCGTGGAAGCTCTCCAACTCGGCCGGCGCCGAGAGCATGGCGCTGACGCACTGCGACACCTTGTCGAAGCGCCGCAGCCGCAGCACGCAGTCGAACGCGACGCGCAGCCGCTCGAGCTCGGCGAGCAGCCTCGGCGGAAAGCTCCGCAGCGGCTGCCACACGTCCACGGCTCCCGACCCGCCAGCCGGCCAGGCGACCGCCAGCTCCTCGGGAGGGTGGATCGGCACCCGCGGCGCCACCCTGGCCACCTGGCGGCAGGCCTCGGCGAGCTCGCGGCCGCCGATCGCGTCGCGGCTGGCGAGCCAGCTTCCCTGCTCGACCAGACGCACCGCCAGACCCTCCTCGCGCAGCCGGGCGAGGCGCTCGTCGGACTCGTTCGTCGCCGGCGTTCCGTCGCCGTCGCCGTCGAATTCGTAGCGGCCGTCGCCGCTCTCGCCGGGCGGCGCCAGGGGCAGCCCTCGCGCCAGCGCCACCTCGAGCATCTCGGTGCGCTCGAAGTACGCATCGACCCATCCCGACGAGGTCTCCAGCCGCCCCAGCGCCCGCGCCACCGCGGCGGGGTCGGCGAGCAGCGACGGCGCGGCCGCAGCAGCCTCCAAGGCCGCGGCGCCCTCCTGCGCCGGTTTGCTCACCTCGCCCTCCATCCGTCGATTCTGGAGTGCGGCGCGCCGCGCCGCAACGACGCACCGGAAGGACCTGCCGGAACTGCACGAACCACCGGGCCGGCGACCGGCCGACGACCGGGCCGACGCCGAGACCGACGCCGAGATCGACGCAACCGGCCCACCGCGGCCGTGTGATAGGAAATCGCTCCTGCAGGCATGCGGGTCGCCAGCCTCGTCGCCGGGTGTCCCGCAAGGAGAGCGCATGAGCAGCCGATCGACCATCGACCCCCGGGCCGAGTTGCAGCGACGACTCGAGGCGGCACGCGCCGGAGGCGGCGAGGAACGCAAGAAACGCCAGCACGAGGCCGGCAAGCTCACCGCCCACGAACGGGTCGACCGGCTGCTCGACGCCGGCTCCTTCGTCGAGCTCGATGCCCTGGTGACGCACCGCTGCAACGACTTCGGCATCGACGACCAGCGCATCCCCGGCGACGGCGTGGTGTGCGGCTACGGCGCCGTCGACGGCCGCCTGGTCTACGTCTTCGCGCAGGACTTCACCGTCTTCGGCGGCACCCTCTCGGAGACCAACGCCCGCAAGATCTGCAAGGTGATGGACCTCGCGGTCGAGAACGGTGCGCCGGTGGTCGGGCTGAACGATTCGGGCGGCGCCCGCATCCAGGAGGGGGTCGCGTCGCTCGGCGGCTACGCCGACATCTTCCTGCGCAACACGCTGGCCAGCGGCGTGGTGCCACAGATCAGCGCCATCATGGGCCCGTGCGCCGGTGGCGCCGTCTACTCACCGGCGATCACCGACTTCGTCTTCATGGTCGAGGACACCAGCTACATGTTCGTCACCGGGCCCGACGTGGTGAAGACGGTGACCCAGGAGAGCGTCACCATGGAGGAGCTGGGAGGCGCCCGCACCCACGCGGCACGCAGCGGCGTCTGCCACTTCTCCAGCCCCACCGATGCCTCGTGCATCCTGGCCATCCGGGATCTGCTCTCCTATCTTCCGGGCAACAACCTCGACGACCCGCCGCGACGCAGCGCCGCTCCGCCGCTCGCCGATCCCCACACGCTCGACGAGCTGATCCCCGCCGACCCCAACAAGCCCTACGACATCAAGAAGCTGATCCGCGGCATCGTCGACGAGGGCAAGCTGCTCGAGGTGCACGCCGACTTCGCCAAGAACCTGGTGATCGGCTTCGCCCGCGTCGACGGCCGACCGGTCGGCGTGGTCGCCAACCAGCCCAACTACCTGGCCGGCGTGCTCGACATCGACGCCTCGGTCAAGGGAGCGCGCTTCGTGCGCTTCTGCGACGCCTTCAACATCCCCCTGGTCACCTTCGAGGACGTGCCGGGCTTCCTCCCCGGCACCCAGCAGGAGTACGGCGGCATCATCCGGCACGGTGCCAAGCTGCTCTACGCCTTCGCCGAGGCGACGGTGCCCAAGATCACCGTGATCACCCGCAAGGCTTACGGCGGCGCCTACTGCGTGATGGCGAGCAAGCACATCCGCACCGACCTCAACCTCGCCTATCCGACCGCGGAGATCGCGGTGATGGGTCCCGAGGGGGCGGTCAACATCCTCTACCGGAGAGAGCTCGCCAAGGCCGGAGAGGGGGCCGAGGCGCTGCGCGCCGAGCGGGTCGCAGAGTACCGCGAGAAGTTCTCCAACCCGTACGTGGCAGCGGAGCGCGGCTTCGTCGACGCGGTGATCCCGCCCAGCGAGACCCGCGAACAGATCGTCCGGGCGCTCGCCCAGCTGTCCGCCAAGCGGGCGACCAACCCGCCCAAGAAGCATGGCAACATCCCGCTCTGACCGCAGGCGGGACCGACGCGGTCGGAGCGCGATCTAGAGACACACGGAACGGGGCGTCGGCGCGGCCCTGGGGGCGATGCTCCGTCGCCGGCCGACGCTCCGAAAGCAACTCGGAAGGGGTTCGGCGATGGGAGTGCGAGTCGGCATCGTGATGGGAAGCGATTCGGACTGGCCGGTGATGCGCGAGGCGCAGAAGATCTGCCAGCAGTTCGAGATCGAGTGCGAGGCGAGGGTGCTCTCGGCGCACCGCACCCCGGAGGCGACGGCAGAGTGGGCCGGAGGAGCCTCGGAGCGTGGCGTCGAGGTGCTGATCGCCGGAGCCGGCGGCGCCGCACACCTTCCCGGCGTCGTCGCCGCGAGCACGCTGCTGCCGGTGATCGGCGTGCCGATCGCCAACGGCCCGCTGCAGGGCTTCGACTCGCTGCTGGCGATCGTGCAGATGCCCAAGGGCATCCCGGTGGCGACGGTCGGCGTCGGCCGCGCCGACAACGCCGGCCTGCTCGCCATGCACATCCTCGCGGTGTCCGACAGCACGGTGCGCGAACGCCTGGCCAGCTACCGCAAGGAGTTCCAGAAGAAGGTCGCCGCGGCCGACGAGCGGGTGCGCACCGGCCAGGTCTGACCCAGGTACCGACCGATCACCGCCGCAGCCGGGAGCTCGATGCGCTCCGTCGCTGCGATGCCGCGGCAGCGCGTTCAGTGGCCGCTGCGGCCGTCGTCGAGGGAACGCACCGGGACCTCCGACTCGCCCTCGCCGGCCGTCCCCGCGGCCGACACCTTGCGCCCGGTGCGACCGGCGTAGCGCAGCTCCCACACGCCGCCGCCGCCGAGCGACATGTGGATCTCGCCGGGGCGCTCCAGCATGCGCAGGCCGCCGCGCACCGGGTACAGCACCGTGCTGGTGGCTCCCTCCCAGGGGAAGAAGCCGGCGGGGGCGTCGAGCACCAGCTGCTGGCCGCGCAGCGACAAGCCGAGATCGACCGCCGGCGCTGCCGCGGAGCCCTCGAAGCGGTAGGTGCCGACCATGCCGATGAGGCCCTCCACCTTGAGCGGCCGCGGCTGCAGCCGTTCCGGCTCGAGACCGCTCCAGCCGAACTCCTCGGCGACCGCGAGCAGGATCTCCGCCGCCAGCTCGTCGCCCCGCCCCGTAGTGGTCAGCACCGCCAGCGCGTCGCCGCTCGCAGGATGCGCCACGGCGAGGCCGTGCGCACTGCGGCGGCCGACCCAGGCCGCCTCGTCGCCGACCTGTACGCCCAGCTTCCAGCCGCCCAGGCCGGGCTCCTCGAGCTCGCGCCGCAGGCGCCGCGACAGCAGCGGCGGATGCGGCGCCTCGGTCGAGGCCTGCGCCTCCACGAGCGACGCCGCCAGCAGGGCCAGCCCTGCCGGAGTGCCCCACAGCCCACGCGCCGCCAGCGGTTGGGGATCGACCTCGATCGGCTCGCCGCCGATGCCGCGGCGCGCCGCACGGAGCGCTCCCTGCGGTGGGTCGGTCCAGGCGAGAGCGGGCTCGCCACCGTGGCGTACGGCGAGCGGCTCGAGCACCAGCCGCTCGAAGGCGCCGACGAAGTCCGCCGGCTCCGAGGCTGCCGTCACCACGTCCTCGAGCAGCGCCCAGTTGGCCTCCGAGCGCTCGAAGCGGGTGCCCGGCTCGGTCGCCTGCCGGATCTCGGCCAGCAGCGTCTCGGCGCGCACGCCGAGGGGCTCGGCGGGGCGCAGGCCGGAGGTCTGGCCGAGCACCTGGCGCAGATCGACCGCCCGCGGCAGGCGACGCACCACGGCAGAGGAAGAGCGCGGGCGTAGATCCTCGTCGAGACCGAGGGTGCCCTCGTCGACCAGGCGCAACGCCACCAGCGTGGCGCCGAGACTGCTCAGGTCGCCGAGCCAGAACCAGGTCTCGGGCTCGAGCTCGCGGCCGTCGGCGTCCTCGCCCCACACCCGCGTCCAGGCGGGCTGGCCGCGCCGCACCGCGGAGACCGCGAGACCCTCGACGGCGTAGTGCGCCATCCGCTCGCGCAGCCGGAACCGCGGCGCCGAGGCCGGGTCGGCGGGGTCGGCGTCGGCATCGGCGAGCACCACCGCCGGGCGCAGGTTGGCGAAGACGCGGTCGGCCGACTGGCGGGCGGCACGCGGAGCGTCGCCGCCCCCGCCGCAGGCGATCGTGGCCAGCCAGCCGATCGCGGCGCCGCACGCGGCGATCCACCACCGGCCGTGCGGCGTGGTGCGCCCATCCCTGGGCCTACCCCTGAGGCGTGTGTTGGTCTCGGACATCCAGGATCCTCGTCGCCTGTCGGTGGATGATACGACCCCCCGGAGGGCCGGTGGTGCCGCCGCCGACGTCGCCTCCGGCCGACGACCCGCGGACGGCCCGCGGACGACCCGCGTTCCACCGCCCAGGTCCGTCCCGGCGGGCGCCGCCGCTCGCTCGGGTGGCGACGACGATCGGCGCTGCTACGCTGCGCGGAGCGAGGCCGAGAACACCATCCCCCCGGAGGACCCGAGCGTGACCGCGTCCACTCCCGAGACCCCAGCCGCGACCGCTGCACGCCCCGACGGCGGATCCCTCCTCGTCGCCGCCGACCACGCCGGAGTCGAGCTCAAGCGGGCGGTGATCGATCACCTGCGCCAGCGCGGGGTCGACGTCCGCGACCTCGGCCCGCACGACGAGACCTCGGTCGACTACCCGGACTACGCCCACACCCTCGCCGGCGCCCTGCACCAGGGCGAGGCCGGGCGCGGGGTGCTGATCTGCGGCACCGGGGTCGGCATGGCGATGTCGGCGAACCGCTGGCCGGGGGTGCGGGCGGTGAACTGCAGCGACGTCTACACCTGCAAGATGGCTCGGCTGCACAACGACGCCAACCTGCTGACGCTGGGGGCGCGGGTGGTCGGCCTGGGACTGGCGCTCGAGCTGGTCGACACCTTCCTCGACCAGCCGTTCGAGGGCGGTCGTCACCAGCGGCGGGTCGGCAAGATCGACCGCGCCGACTGACGGCCGGGACAACCGCCAGCGAGCCACCCGGGTCAGACGACCAGATCGACGGTGGCCGGCGGCACCTGGAAGCGCGCCCTGGCCTCGGCGCGCACCGCCCCGACCAGGTAGAGCGAGCCGGCGACCACCACGAGACGCGGCTTGGTCGCGGCGCCGGCGGTGGACGCCACCGCAGCGTCCTCGCCCGGCTCGAGCGCCAGCTGCAGCGCCCGGCGCCAGTCGGCCTCGCCGTCAAGGCCCCGGCGGCGAGTCCAGAGCGGCGCCGCCAGCTCGCTCAGGCGGTCCAGCGGCAGGGTCCTCGGCCCTCCCGGCGGTTCGGTGAGCACCGCCCGGTCGACCTGCGGCAGCAGAGCCTCCAGAGTCTCCTCGGCGCGCTTGCCGGCCAGGGTGCCGAAGAGCAGCACGATCTCCATCGACTCGGCCGTCGCGGCCTCGGCCGCCGCCAGGCCTTCGGCGCGCAGCAGGCGCAGGTGCGCCGCGAGCGAGCGGCCGCCGGCCGGGTTGTGGGCACCGTCCAGCAGCAGGGTCGTCGGCGCCGCGGTCGCACCGGCAGGCAGCTCGACCTGTTCGAGACGGCCGGGCCAACGCAGGGAACGTGTCGCCTCGACGACGGCGGCCTCCGGCACGGGCCCGAAGCCGAGGTCGTCGAGGACCTCCGCCGCGCGCACGGCGAGCGCCACGTTGCCGGCCTGGTGCTCGCCGGTGAGTGCGCTGTCGAGGCGCCAACCGCGGCGCGGCGTGCCGAGCTGCAGCTCGAGCCGCTGCCGACCGCTGGCCAGGATCTCCACCGACACCGTCTCGCTGACGTCCTCGAGGCGGCTGCCGATCTCCGCCGCGCGCTGATCGAGCGCCGCGCGGACCTCGGGGTCGAGGCCCGAGCAGACCAGCACCGGACGGTCCCGGCGCATGATGCCGGCCTTCTCGCCGGCGATCTGCGCCGTGCGCGATCCGAGGTGCTCCTCGTGATCGATGGCGATGCCGGTGATCAGCGACAGCACCGGCTCGCACACGTTGGTCGCATCGAGTCGCCCCCCGAGGCCGACCTCGAGAACCGCGAGGTCGACCTGCTGGCGGGCGAACTCGAGCAGCGCCGCCGCGGTCATCGCCTCGAAGTAGGTCGGGGGCTCGCCGCTCGGTGTCGGCTGCTCGACGATCGTCCGCAGGTGCTCGCCGAGCCGCTCGCCGGCGATCGTGCGACCGTCGATCCGGATGCGCTCTTCGACGGTTTCGAGATGCGGCGAGAAGTAGGTGCCGACGCGCAGGCCGGAGTGGCGCAGGATGGCGCCGAGCAGGGCGGTCACCGAGCCCTTGCCGTTGGTGCCCGCGACCAGCACCGTCGGCCGCGCCAGGTGGGGCGAGCCCAGCGCCGCCAGCAGATCGCGGATGCGCTCGAGCCCGAGCTTCTGGCCCCACATCTCGAGCCGCTCGAGGATCTCGGCGGCGGTCGCCGGCGATGACGGCGAGGGTGGCGACTCGCCCGGCGGCGCGCTCCCAGGCTTCACAGGAGGGGGACCTGTGAGGGTGCGGCCGGTTTCTCGCCCTGACTCTCAGCCTGACTCTCCCCCCGACTCTCGCCCGGCGTGCCCGGATCCTCCGCGCTCGCCGCTTCGGCGCCGGAGTCGGCGGACGGCGCACCGGGGTCGACCAGCTTGCCGCCCGGCGAGCGGAAGCGGCCGCCGCCGACCGCGAGCAGACTGCGATCGCGGCCGCTGGCCTTGGCCGCGTAGAGCGCCTCGTCGGCCATGCCCACCAGGTCCGAGGGCCCGCGCAGCAGCACCTCCGGAACACTGGCGCAGCCGCAGGAGATGGTCAGCCGCAGCGGCGCCGGGCCCGGCGCGGCCACTTGCCCGACGTCGGCGATGGGCAGCGGCGACGCGGCCACCGCCCGGCGCGCCCGCTCGGCCATCTCGAGCGCCGCGGATCCGTCGGCGGCGGTCAGCAGCAGGACGAACTCCTCGCCGCCGTATCGGCAGCAGAGATCCTCCTCGCGCATCGCCTGCGCCAGCAGGTTGGCGACGTGCAGCAGGGCGCGATCGCCGACCTGGTGGCCGTATCGATCGTTGACGCTCTTGAAGTGGTCGACGTCGAGGAGCACGACGGCGAGCGGTTCCCCGAGCTCGCGCGCGTCGCGCCAGCGCCGCTCGATCTCGTCATCGAAGATGGCGCGTCGCGGCAGCCCGGTGAGGCGATCGAAGCGCGCCTCGCGGGCCAGGATCGAACGCTCGAGCAACGCCGAGACCTGCTCGCCGAGATGGTCGAGGACCTCGAGACCGCGCGAGTCCTGACGCCGCGGATCGCACCACAGATGCAGCGTGCCGAGCAGGGTGTCGCCGCTCTCGAGGACCCGCGAGGCGCGGATCCATTCGCGGCGACGGTGGATCCCCGGCCGCGGCGGCGGATGGCGTGGAGGCGCCGCCGGCGAGGAGCGGGGAGGATGGCCGCGACGCGCCGACCACACACCCGGGGCAGGGCCGGCGAGATCGAGCTGCAGGTAGTCGAAGTCGATCAGCCGGCCGATCTCCTCGATCGCCGACTCCACCAGGTCGAGTTGGCGGCGGCCGGGCGAGCCGAGACGGCGCGGCGCCGAGCCGATCGCATCGAGCACGCTGAGGCGCGTCGTCAGATGCGCGGTGAGTCGCTGCTGGGCGCTGAGCGCCAGCGCGAGTCCCGCCACCAGACCCACCAGCACGACGAGGCCGAAGCCGGCCAGCAGCGAGTCGCGGAGAGCGGCCGCGGGTGGCGCCGCCTCGTCGGAGGCCACCGCGGCACCACCGCCCAGGCCGAGCCAGATCAGGCCACCGAGCAGGAAGCAGGCGCCGTCGGCCAGCGGACCACGAGGCAGCCTCGCCCCTTCACGATGGCTCGAGCGCGCGATCGTCTCGTGCAGCAGCAGCGCCGCCGCCAGCACCGCGGCAGCCGCGGCGAGCGCCGCAGCGGGATCGATCGGCCTCATCGCCACCCAGCCGGCCGCCGACGCCGCCACCGCGACGTTCAGCACGTCGTGCAGCCGCCGCCGCGGCAGCCGGCGCTCGGGGGGAGCGTCGGGGAATCGGCCCTCGAGCAGCAGCACGACGCGATCGCTGATCGCGCTCGCCAGCGCCGCGAGGATCGCCGCTCCGAGCACTCCGGCGATCGCCGCCAGCGCCGGCAGGAAGGCGGCGGCCAGGCCGAGGTGGCCCCGCTCTCCCAGACGCAGGGTGCCGGCCGCCGCGGCGGCCAGGCACAGCAGCAGGCCGAGCAGCGCCGGGACCGGCTCCGGCAGCTCCAGGACCAGCACGATCCACGCCGCGGCGACGAGCTGCAGGGCGAGCAGCAGCCGCGGCGCCCAGGCCTGGGCCGGCGGCAGCCAGCGCCGGCGACGGGCGACGCCGCGCCGCAGGCCCTCGACGGTCGCGATCCAGGGTGACGATCGGGAGGTCATGCCGGTTAACATTCTCGCCGATTCCCCCTAAGCTGGACCGAACGGACGCGTCCGTGGTGTGCAGGCGGCGTCCCTTTTCCATACAATCCCTGATGGTTTCGACGGGTGACGACGTCCGCCCGGGCCGCGGGGGGACGTCTGCGCTCGTTGTGGGGGAGTGAGGAAGCTGCATGGTCACCGACCTCGTCATCTACAAAGAGGAGTACGACCGTCTCGAGGACGTCCTGCGACGTCTGCGGGCGGACTCCAACGCCCGTGCGATCTTCCTGATCGACAAGAACGGGCAGCAGATCGCGGCCTCCGGTGAGCTCGACCAGTTCGACACCACCTCGCTGGCCTCCCTGACCGCCGGCAACGTCGCGGCCACCGACGGTCTCGCGAAGCTGATCGGCGAGCGTGAGTTCTCGGTCCTCTTCCACGAAGGCAAGCAGGATCACATCCACATCTCGATCGTCGGCAAGCGGGCGATCCTGCTGGTGATCTTCGACGACCGCTCCTCCCTCGGGCTGGTCCGTCTGCGAGTGAAGCGGGCGAGTGGCGACATGGAGAGCATCTTCGATCGCATGACGTCGAAGGCATCCGAGGCGCTCGAGGATGTCTCGGCGAGTCGATCGAGCCCGTTCTCGGAGATCACCGACGAAGACATCGACGCGCTGTTCAGCGAGTGACGCGCGGAGCGGACCTGGCCGGGCCCCTGGCTCCGGACGCGGAGCCGCCGGACCGCAGCACGGCCTTACCGCGAGCACGCCGCGTCGGCATCTGCTCCTCCCCTGCCTGACTCTTCTCCCTCCGCCGCGGCGCGGGGGCTCTCACGATGACCTTCATCAACTACGCCAGCAAAGAGATCAACTGCAAGATCGTGTACTACGGGCCGGGGCTTGGCGGCAAGACCTCGAACCTGCAGTACATCTACGAGAAGACCTCGGCCGACTCGAAGGGCAAGATGATCTCGCTCGCCACCGAGGCCGATCGCACCCTGTTCTTCGACTTCCTGCCGCTCGATCTCGGCACGGTGCGCGGTTTCACGACCCGCTTCCACCTCTACACGGTGCCCGGCCAGGTCTTCTACGACGCCTCGCGCAAGCTGATCCTCAAGGGCGTCGACGGCGTCGTGTTCGTCGCCGACAGCCAGGTCGAGCGCATGGACGCCAACATCGAGTCGATCCGCAACCTGCAGGAGAACCTCGAGGAGCACGGCTTCGACCTCAAGCAGATCCCCTACGCGCTGCAGTTCAACAAGCGCGACCTGGCGAACATCGTGCCCTCGGACCAGATGTACCGCACCCTCAACTTCAAGCGCGAACCGACCTTCGAGGCGGTCGCCACCCAGGGCCTCGGCGTCTTCGACACCCTGCGTGCGGTCGCCAAGCTCATCCTCAAGGACCTCAGTCGCGGCTGAGTCTCCGAGAAGGGCCGGCCACGACGCGGGCCTTGGCCCAACCCGGCGGCGATGGCGCCGCGGCGCAGCACGGCGGCCGCCACGATCCGAGCACAGGTCGAGGCGTACGACGCGCCGCGACGGTTCCTGGCGGCGCGACCGACCCGTCGATCCCGACTGCGCGCCGAGCTCCGCATCTCCCGCCCAGCCAGATCCCGCCGCAGCCCAGACGACGAACCCGACCCATCGACCATCGACCACAGACCATCGACCACCGAGATCGAAAACGGCTCAAGGAGAATCCACAGATGGCCAAGAAAGCCAACACCAACGAATACGTCGATCCCGCCATCGGCGCCTACGAGCAGGGCCTGAAGGCCTTCTTCGGCGGCAAGTTCGACAAGGCGGCGAAGCATTTCGAGGAGGTCCAGGAGGCGGCCGAGCAGACCGATCTCGTCGCCCGCGCGCGCACCTTCGCGAACGCGTCACTGCAGCGACTCGAAGACCCGGTCGAGACCGACGACCCGTTCCTCGAGGCGGTGGTGGCCAAGAACCGCGGCGATCTCGAGACCGCGATGGACCTGTGCACGCGCGGCGGCCGCAAGGGCAAGGACGAGCGCTTCGCCTATCTCGCCGCCTCGGTCGAGGCCCTGCGCGAGAACCATGCCGACGCGGTCTCGATGCTGCAGCAGGCCATCGAGCTGCATCCCGAGAACCGCATCCACGCGCAGCACGACCCCGACTTCGACGCCCTGCGCGAAGTCGACGAGTTCCGCGCCGTGGTCTACTCGAGTGGCGACTCCGACGACGAGCCGGACGCCTGATCGCAGACCTCCAGCCACCGGCCCCGCCGCCCGCCCGCCCGGCGTCCGTGCACTGACCGTGGCGGCGGCGCCGGGATCGCACCGGCACGGATCGAGGAGACCACCCGACGTGAACCGCCGCATCGCCATCGTGCTCGCCGCCGGGCAGGGCACCCGCATGCGCTCGCAGCGCCCCAAGGTGCTGCACGAGATCTGCGGTCGGCCCAGCCTGGGCTGGGTGCTCGAGGCCTGCCGCGGCGCCGGCTGCGAGGCGATCCACGTGGTGGTCGGGGCCGGGGCGGAGCAGGTGCGCGGGGCGTTCCCCGACGCCGACCTGCACTGGATCGAGCAGCGCGAGCGGCGCGGCACCGGCCATGCGGTCCAGATCGCCTTCGCCAGCCTCGCCGAGCAGGGAGCGCTCGACCAGGCGACCACGGCGCTGATCGTCTACGCCGACAACCCCCTGATGACCGCCGCCGGCCTGCAGCGGCTGGCCGAGGTCTCCGAGCGCGACTGGGCCTCGCTGGCGGTGGCGACGCTGGACGACCCGGGCGCTCTGGGCCGGGTGGAGCGCGACCGGGAGGGCCGCCTGCTCGGGCTGGTCGAGTTCGCCGACGCCACCGCCGAGCAGCGCGCCATCCGCCAGGTCAACGCCGGGCAGTACGCCATCCCGCTGGCCGGCTTCGCCCCCTACCTCGAGCGGCTCGAGCCCGGCAACGCGCAGGGCGAGCTCTACCTCACCGACGCCTTCGTGCACGCCGCCCGCGACGGCAGACCAGTGCGCTGCGTCGACCTCGAATCGCCGTCCGAGGCCTGGGGGATCAACGATCGCAGCGACCTCGCCAAGGCGCATGCCGAGTTCAGGCGCCGCATCGTCGCCGACCTGCTGCGCAGCGGCGTCACCGTGCTCGATCCCGACCGCGTCACGATCGGACCGGACGTGCGCATCGCGCCCGACGTGGTGCTGCATCCGGGGGTGTGGATCGGCGGCGAGACCACCCTCGGCGCCGGATGCGTCGTGCACCAGGGCGCCTGGCTGCGCGATGCGCACCTGGACGAGGGGGTCGAGGTGCACCCCTACTCGGTGCTCGACGGCGCCCGGGTCGGCGCCGGCTGCGCCATCGGACCGTTCGCCCGGCTCAGGCCGGGCAGCGAGCTCGCCGAGCAGGTGCGCGTCGGCAACTTCGTCGAGGTCAAGAAGTCCCGGCTCGGCCGCGGCGCCAAGGCAAACCACCTCGCCTACGTCGGCGACGCGGAGGTGGGCGAGCGCACCAACATCGGTGCCGGGGTCGTCACCTGCAACTACGACGGTCACCGCAAGCACCGTACCGAGATCGGCGACGACGCCTTCGTCGGCAGCGATACCATGCTGGTCGCGCCGGTTTCGGTGGGCAGCCGCTCGATCACCGGTGCCGGCTCGGTGATCACCGACGACGTGCCCGACGACTCGCTCGCCCTCGGCCGCGCCCGGCAGCGCAACCTCGTCGGCTGGACCCGGCGCAGCGCGGCCCAGGGAGAAGAGAAGGCCTCGTCGGAAGCGTCGCATCCGCCGCAGCGGGCGCAGACCGGCGAGCCGGAAGACGACCGATAGGCTCTGCCGGCGCAGTCGCCCGCCAAGAAGGGGTGGGGGCGCCGAAGCCACGAAGCCCGTCGACACCGCCGCGGCGCGCTCGCGACCGGCCGCGGTGGTGGTGGAGTCAGCGAGGTCGAGGCCGCAGTCGGCCGTCGCCGACCCGGTCTCCGACGAGACCTTCACCCGTCTTCCCTCTTCCGTTTCCCCTTATCTCTTTCTCTCTTCTCTTCTCTCCCCCATGACCCCTTCTGCTCTCCGTTCTCCCCCTTTTCCCTTTTCCCTCTTCCCTTTTCCCTTGTCCCTCTCCCCCAACCCCTGACCCCTCTCCCCCTGACCCCTTCTGCTCTCCCCCTGACCCCTTCCGCCCTCCGCCCCCTTTTCCCTCTTCCCTCTTCCCTCCATGGACCTGCCGAGACTCCTCAACCCGGAACAGATCGCCGCGGTCACCTTCGGCGACGGGCCGCAGCTGGTGCTCGCCGGCGCCGGCTCCGGCAAGACCCGGGTGATCACCCACCGCATCGCCTGGCTGATCGCCGAGCGCGGGGTGGAGCCGTACCGCATCGCCGCGGTGACCTTCACCAACAAGGCCGCCGGCGAGATGCGCGAGCGGGTGGATCGGCTGCTCGGCCTGCCCGAGGGGGCTCGCTCCGAGGTCTTCGTCGGCACCTTCCACCGCTTCGCGCTCCGCCTGCTGCGCCGCTACGGCGAACGGGTCGGCGTGTCGCCCGGCTTCAGCATCCTCGACACCCAGGACCAACTGGCGCTGATGAAGCGCGCCATCGAGGACGAGGACCTCGATCCCTCGACGGTGACGCCGCGCGCGGTGCTCAGCGCGGTCAGTGACGCCAAGAACCGGCTGATCGGCCCGGGTCGCTTCGCCAGCGAGGCCAGCGGCTTCTTCGAGACCCGCGCCGCGCGCGCCTTCCACCGCTACCAGAAGCTGCTGCGCCAGGCCAACGGTGTCGACTTCGACGACATGATCGCGCTCGCGGTGCAGCTGCTCGAGCAGGAGGAGGTGCTGCGCCAACGCATGCAGCGGCGCCTGCGCTACCTGCTGGTCGACGAGTTCCAGGACACCAACTTCGCCCAGCTGCGTCTGGTCGAGCTGGCGATCGGTGCCGGCGGCAGCCTCACCGCCGTCGGCGACGAGGACCAGAGCATCTACCGCTGGCGCGGCGCCGAGCTCGACAACATCCTGCGCTTCGAGGATGCCTTCCCGGGCGCCACCGTGCACAAGCTGGAGCGCAACTACCGGTCGACCCAGAACATCCTCGACGCGTCGGGCGCCCTGGTCTCCAACAACGAGCAGCGCCGCGGCAAGCGCCTGTGGACCGACCACGGGCCGGGGGAGCGGATCGCGCTGCACTACGCCGGCGACGAAGGCGACGAGGCGCGCTGGATCGCCGCCCGCATGCGCCAGCTGCACGACTCCTACACCTGGACCGAGATGGCCATCCTGGTGCGCACCAACGCCCAGACACGCGCCCTCGAGGACGAGCTGCTGCGCCAGCGCATCCCTTACAGCCTGGTGGCCGGGGTGCGCTTCTACGAGCGCGCCGAGATCAAGGACCTGGTCGCCTACCTGCGGGTGCTGCGCAACCCACGCGACAACCTGTCGCTGCGCCGCATCCTCAACCAGCCGCCGCGCGGCATCGGCAAGGCGACCGCCCAGGCCCTGTTCGAGGAGGCCGAGGCGATGGGGAGCGCGCTCTGGGACGCCCTGCGCTTCGCCCGCCTGCGCGGCGTCTCGCAGCGTGGGCGCAGCGCCCTGCTGCGCTTTCGCGAGCTGATCGAGCAGCTGCGCACCCTCGCCGCGACGCAGGACCTGCCGACGGTGCTGCAGGAGGTGATCGAGGCCACCGGCTACGCGCGGCTGCTCAGCAAGGACGACGCCGACGCGCAGGCGCGGCTGGAGAACGTGCGCGAGTTCCTCTCGGCGGCGCAGGAGTTCAACGAGGACGCCGGCGCCACCGATCTGCCGGCGCTCGTCGGTTCGATCGGCGCCCTCGAGGCGCCGCCGCGCCGCGACCCCGATCCGGGGGACGACGAGGAGGACGGCGACGACGCCTCGCCGCTCGGCCCCGAGGAGGACTCCGATCCCCTCACCATGTTCCTCGACTACGTCTCCCTGGTCAGCGACATCGACGGCCTGCAGACCGACGCAGGAGTCTCGGTGATGACCCTGCACAGCGCCAAGGGGCTCGAGTTCCCGGTGGTCTTCGTCGCCGGTCTCGAGGACGGGCTGCTGCCTCACTTCAACTCGCAGGCGCCCGAAGAGCTCGAGGAGGAGCGCCGGCTGCTCTACGTCGGGATGACCCGCGCCGAACGGCGGCTGCATCTGACCAGCTGCTCGCGCCGCCGTATCGCCGGTCGCTACCAGGACCAGGAGCCGTCGCCCTTCCTGCCCGAGCTGCCCGAGGCCCAGCTGGAGATCACCGAGAGCGCCGCCCGGATGCCGCGCTACGACTCCCGTCTCACCGGGGTGCACTCCTTCTTCGGCGACCGCACGTCCGCGGCACCGGCGCCGCGCCCGACGCCGTCGAGCCTCGGCGTCGCCCCGGCGAGCGCTTCACGCGGTCGCACCTCGCCGCTGGCGCCCGCCCCCAACCCCGGCGTCGCGGTCAGGCCGCAGATGTCGGTGCGCCACCCCACCCTGGGCCGTGGCGTCGTGCTCGCGGTCGAGGGCGACGGCGACAGTGCCAAGATCACCGTCTTCTTCGATCGCAGCGGCAAGCGGCGGCTGCTCGCCAAGTACGCCGGGCTCGAGCCCGGCTGAGGCATCGCGTCGCTGCCGACACCCGTCCGCCACGTCCCCGCAAGGAGCCCCCGATGAGCCCGCAGACCTCGTCCCATCCGCCGAGCGACCCCGGACGCCGCAGGGCCTGCCCGCCGTCCGCCGCCGGCTCCGCTCGCCTGGCCGCGATCGTGGCCGCGCTCGCCGGCCTGTGCACTGGGGCCGCGTCGGCGGCCAGTGACGCCGCTGCGCTGCGCGCCGCGGTGGCGGAGTCGGCCGCCGCGATCGAGGACCGGGTGATCGCCTGGCGGCGTGACATCCACCAGAACCCCGAGCTCGGCAACCGCGAGTTCCGCACCGCGGCCCTGGTCGCCGAGCACCTGCGTGCGACCGGGCTCGACGAGGTGCGCACCGGAATCGCCCACACCGGGGTGGTCGGAGTGCTGCGCGGCGCGCGGCCGGGACCGGTGGTCGCCCTGCGCGCCGACATGGACGCCCTGCCGGTGGAGGAGAAGGTCGACCTGCCCTTCGCCTCGCACGTCACCGCCGAGTACAACGGCCAGACGGTGCCGGTGATGCACGCCTGCGGCCACGACAACCACACCGCGATCCTGATGGGCGTCGCCGAAGTGCTGGCGGGCCTGCGCCAGCAGCTGCCGGGCACGATGCTCTTCGTCTTCCAACCGGCCGAGGAGGGTCCGCCGGCGGGTGAGGAGGGCGGCGCCGCGATGATGCTCGCCGAAGGAGTCTTCGACGACCCGGCCCCCGAGGCGGTCTTCGGGCTGCACGTGGGCCCGGCGCCTCCCGGTCTGATCAGCTACCGCGAGCAGGGCGCGATGGCCGCCGCGGACGCGCTCGAGATCCGGGTCGTCGGTCGCCAGACCCACGGCTCCTCGCCTTGGCTCGGCGTCGACCCGATCATCGTCGCCGGCCAGATCCTGGTCGCGCTGCAGACGATCCCGTCGCGTCAGCTCGACATCACGGCCGCTCCGGCGGTGGTCACGATCGGCTCGATCCACGGCGGCGTGCGCGGCAACATCATCCCCGACGACGTGGTGATGACCGGCACCATCCGCACCTTCGACACCGCGATGCGCGACGACCTGCTGCAGCGCATCGAACGCACCGCGACGCGCATCGCGGAGGCGGCCGGCGCCGAGGCGACGGTGACCATCGATCCCTACGCGCCGGTGGTCTACAACCAGCCCGAGCTGGTGCGGCGCACCCTGCCGGCGCTGGTCTGGGCGGCGGGCGACGCGCGCAGGGTGGTCGAGTCGCCGCGCATCATGGGCTCCGAGGACTTCGCCTTCTTCCAGCAGCGGGTGCCGGGCTTCTACTTCATGCTCGGAGTAGCCAGGGCCGACGCCGCGCCGGGCGAGTCGGCGCCGAACCACTCGCCGTACTTCTACGCCAACGAGGACGCGCTGATCGTCGGCGTGCGGGCGCTCGCCGCCGCGGCGACCGACTACCTGGTCGCCGCTGCGGGCGCCCAGGATGGCAGCGGAGGCGGCGACGATTGAGCCCACCCGACGTCGCACCCGCCGACTGGGATCCGACCCGCTACCTCGACTTCGCCGGCGAGCGGTTGCGGCCGCTGCTCGACCTGCTGCACCGCGTGCCGCTGCGCCGGGCGGAGCGCATCGTCGACCTCGGCTGCGGCACCGGCGTCGCCCTCGCGCCGCTGGTGCGGCGCTTCCCGGCCGCTCGCATCGAAGCACTCGACAGCTCGGCGGCGATGCTCGAGCGGGCGCGCGCGCTGTGCCACGAGGATGCGGAGGGGGTCGGCCTGGCCGGCGCCGACATCCACCTCCAGCTGGCCGACATCGCTTCCTGGAGCGACGAAGAGAGCGACGACGGGCGCGACGGCGGCGGCCGCGCGTCGCAGCAGCCGCCGCGAGAGCAGCGAGAGCCCGGCTTCGACCTCGTCTTCTCCAACGCCGCCCTGCACTGGCTGGGGGGCCATCGCGAGCTGCTGCCGGCGCTGCTGCGCCGGGTCCGCCCGGGTGGCGTCCTGGCCATCCAGATGCCGAACAACTGGGCGGCGCCTTCCCACGCCGCGATGCGCCGGGTGCTGGCGACGCTCGGCACCCCTGCGGCGGCAGCGACCCTGGCCCGCCTCGAGCGCCGGCCGGTAAACGACGCCAGCGACTACGAGCGCTGGCTGGCGCCCCACTGCGCCCACCTCGACGTCTGGGAGAGCGAGTACCTGCAGCGCCTGCGCGCCGCGCCGGCCGGTGACCAGGGAGACGCTCCCGAGACGACCCGCTCGGCGGTCTTCGAGTGGGTGCGCAGCACGGCACTGCGGCCGGTGGAGGCGGCGCTGGCGCAGGACCCGGCGGCGTGGCGGACGTTCTGCGAGCGCTACGACGCGCTGCTGCGCCAGGCCTACCCGAGCCGCGACGACGGGATCACCCCGTTCCCGTTCCGCCGCCTCTTCCTGGTCGCGGTCCGCAGCGGAGGGTCGTCGGCGACGGACAGCGAGGGGCCTCGCGAGCCGCCGCGGCGATAGCATCCACCGGATCGGGCACGAGACGTCCCCACCGCCGCAAGTCGCCGCAGGCCCGTCCGCTACCCGGCCCAGCACTCCAGGAGGCCACGAGATGCACCACCGCACCGCGATCGAAGTACCCGCCGAACCCGGCCTCCGCCGACACGTGCCGCGACTGCTGCCGGTCGCCGTGCTCACGCTGGCGGCTTGCGCCGTGCAGTCCGACCCGGCCCAGATCGAGTTCCTCCTCCGGCAGCAGCTGATCGGCGCCCAGCCCGGCGACGTGATCGAGATCCCCGAGGGCACCTTCCGCTTCGACCGCAGCCTCACCCTGAGCGCCGACGGCGTCACCATCCGCGGCGCCGGCATGGACCGCACCATCCTCTCGTTCCAGGGCCAGCAGCAGGGCGCCGAGGGACTGCTGGTCAACGCCAGCGACTTCACCCTCGAGGACCTGGCGATCGAGGACACCGTCGGCGACGCGCTGAAGGTCAACGAGGGCCGCAACGTGGTGCTGCGACGGGTGCGGGCGGAGTGGACCGGCGGACCGAAGCGCGAGAACGGCGCCTACGGCCTCTACCCGGTGCAGGTGGAGAACCTCCTGGTCGAGGAGTGCGTCGCGATCGGCGCCTCCGACGCCGGCATCTACGTCGGGCAGTCGAAGAACGTCGTCGTGCGCAACAACCGCGCCGAGTACAACGTGGCCGGCATCGAGATCGAGAACACGATCGGCGCCGACGTGTACGGCAACGTGGCGACGAACAACACCGGCGGCATCCTGGTCTTCAACATGCCCTCGATCCCGGTCGAGGGTCACAGCACCCGCGTCTACGGCAACACCGTCGCTGCGAACAACACCGCCAACTTCGCCCCCGAGGGCACCGCGGTCGCCAGCGTGCCGGCCGGCTCCGGAGTGGTGATCAACTCGAACGACCGGGTCGAGATCTTCGACAACGACATCCGCGACAACCAGACCGCCAACGTCATCATCGCCAGCTACTTCTCCACCGGCTACTACGGCGAGCGCGAGGAGGCGGAGGAGTACGACCCGTACCCCGAGACCCTCTACATCCACGGCAACCGTTTCTCCGGCGGCGGCGACGCGCCCGACGGCGAGGATCTCGAGCAGCTGCGCCTGGCCGCCTTCGGCGAGCAGGGGCGTCTGCCGCACATCATCTGGGACGGCTTCACCAACCCCGAGAAGCTCGAGGGCGAGTGGCTGGCGCCGGCCTACGCGCTCTGTGTCGGGCAGGAGGACGCGCAGCTGTTCGACGTCGACGGGCCGAACGGCTACGCCGCTCCACGCTTCGTCGAGGCGGCGAGCCGGTGCACGCACGAGCCGCTGCCGGCCGTGGAGCTGGCGCCGCCCCTGCCGCAGACCTGATGCCCGGCGCCGATCCCCGCCGCGGCGGTGGCGCCGTTGCCGCGGCCGGGCTCCGCTGGCCTGCCGGCGTCACTGCTTCCGCTCTCGCCCTGGCGGTCGCTGTCGCCGGCGGCTGCGCCCGGCCGCCGCAGGGCGTGGTGTTCCACGCCGGCGAGGCCCCGGCGAAGCTCTCCCAGTGGAACCTCTTCACGCGCAGCGGCACTCGCCTGGTGCCTTCCCCGGGAGTGCTGCCCTACGAGCTCAACTCGCCGCTCTTCTCCGACCACGCCCACAAGCTGCGCACGGTGTGGATGCCCGACGGCGTCGCGGCGCCGTACCACGACTCCGACGTCCTCGACCTGCCGGTCGGCACGGTGCTGAGCAAGACCTTCTACTACCCCCTGGCGAGCTCTTCGGAGGGCTCTGCGGAGGGCTCGGCGGAGGGCTCGGCGCGGAGCTCTGGCGCGGCGCTCGCGGTGCTGGCCTCGCGGCCCGGCGAGCCGGCCCCCTCACCGCTCGAGGATCTGGGCGCCGTCGTGCTGCTCGAGACCCGACTGCTGGTGCGCCACGCCGACGGCTGGGACGCGCTGCCCTACGTGTGGAACGCCGAGCAGACCGAGGCGCGGCTGACCATGGTCGGCGCCGCCTTCGATCTCGAGCTCGCGCCGACGACCACGGGCGGCGGGCCCGGTGGCACTGGCGCCGACGCCGAAGCCCTGCGCTACTTCGTGCCCGACCGCAACCAGTGCGGCGGCTGCCACGTCACCGACCACTCCTCCGGCGCCCTGCAGCCGATCGGCATCCGCGCCCGCCACCTCGACCGCGCCGCACCGGCGTCGCCGGCAGCGCCGCCCGGCGCCGCGGACCAGCTGACGCTGTGGCACCTCGAGGGCTATCTCGAAGGGCTGCCCGCGAGCGGGCGCGGCACACCCGCGGCGGTGTGGTGGGACACCGACCAGCCGCTCGAGAGCCGCGCCCGCGCCTACCTCGACATCAACTGCGCCCACTGCCACAACCCGGCCGGCGCCGCCGACACCTCGGGGCTGCTGCTCGACGCCGACGCCGGGCTCGAGGCGATGGGCCGCTGCAAGCCACCGATCGCGGCCGGGCGCGGCACCGGCGACAGGCGCTTCTCGATCGTGCCGGGAGATGCGGAGGCCTCGATCCTGCTCTTCCGCATGCGCTCGAGGGACCCGGGAGTCGCGATGCCGGAGCTCGGCCGCTCCACCGTGCACCACGAGGGGGCGGCGCTGATCGCCGAGTGGATCGACTCGATGCAGGGTGACTGCGGTCACACCAGGGCCGGCGTCACCGGCACCCTGCGCACCGGCGGCTGACCGCCCACACGAAGCGAGGAGACAGCCTCGATGCCACGTCACGTCACCCAACCCACCATCGTCGCCGCCGCGGGCAACAAGCCGAAGACCATCGCCGAGCTCGTCGGCCGGCTGAACACCGGAGACGAGCAGGTCAGCGTCGCCCGCATGAGCTCTCCCGAAGGATGGGTCGAGCCCGGTCAGCGGCCGGCGTTCCGCGAGATCACGGTGGTCATCGCCGGCACGCTGCGGGTCGAGAGCGAGGAGGGCGCGATCGAGGTCGGCGCCGGTGAGGCGGTGATCAGCGAGCCCGGCGAGTGGGTGCGCTACAGCTCGCCGCGGGCCGGCGGCGCCGAGTACGTCGCCATCTGCCTGCCCGCCTTCTCGCCGCAGACCGTGCACCGCGACGACGACTGAACGCCGCGCCCGACGCTCTGCGGCAAGGTCCGTCGTCCCGCCGTTCACCGCGCCGGCGCACGGCCTCCGACACCCGCGCCGACCCTCCCGGAGCGCGCCACGGCGCTGCTACGATCAAGGATCATGCTGGCCGGCCCCGAGCGACCGGTCGCCGCGACGCCTCGCCTTCGTGCGGCGGTCCGGCGACCCCTCCGGCGCACCCCGTGGCGCTGGCGTTCGGCCTGCGCCCGTCTGCTGACCATCGCCGCGCTCGCCGGCGGTCCGCCGGCGGCGCTCGGGGCGACGTCGCCGGGCGCTTCTGCCAACGCCGAGCCCCAGACGAGGCCGCTCGCGGCGCGCCACCAGCACTTCCTCGAGCAGACCCGGCTGCTCGCCTCCGAGACCGAGCACCAGGTCTTTCTCGAGCTCAGCGAGGACTACCGCAGGGACGCTTTCGTGCGCCAGTTCTGGCGCGTCCGCGACCCCCATCCCGAGACGGCCCGCAACGAGTTCCGGGAAGCCTGGGAGGACAGTCACGAGCTGGCGCGCCAGCGCTACCCGGACGCCGAGGACGGCCGTCACCAGCTGATGGCGGTGCACGGCGAGCCGCGCCGCACCCTGCGCATCAGCTGCGAGCTGCTGCGGCCGCTCGAGCTCTGGCACTACGGAGCGCGGCCGAAGGTGGCGGAGCTGTGGGCGGTGCTGATGCGCCAGGGCGGTCGCTACCGGCTGTGGTCGCCGTCGCAGGGGCTGTTCGCACTCGCCGCCGGTCGCCTGCCGCTCGACGCCAACGAAGCGGCGGAGGCGGTGGCGAGCGCCTGCTCGCGCGGCGACGAGATCCTCACCGCCCTGGCACTCTCCCCCGACTGGGACTCCGTCGGGCTCACCGACCACCTGCGCCCCGGCGACGACGAATGGGCGCTGGCTCTGCGCAGTCGCTCGCTGGAGACCGAAGAGGGCGCCGACACCACGACCCTCGAGCCGCGCATCGAGTACATCGGGCGTCACCAGAGCCGCACCGTGGTCAAGGCGAGGCTGGCGATCCCGCGCTCGTCGATCCAGCTCGACGATCGCGCCACCGGCGGCGGCGTGGCGCGGCTGCTGCTCGACGGCGAGGTGGTGCGTGGCGACGACCTCTTCGAGACCTTCCGCTACCGCTTCGACCTGCCACTCGGCGAAGGCGTCGAAGACGGCGGCGATGGCGGTGGCGGAGCGCCCGACGACATCGTGCCGGTGGCCATCGAGAGGCTGCTGCGTCCCGGTCGCTATCGGCTGCGCCTGCGCGTGGCCGACCGGCTCGGCGACCACGCCTTCATCGCCGACCAGGAGCTCGACGTGCCGCGCTGGCGTCGGCCCGAGCCGAAGGACGGCGGCGTCGCCGATCGCCCGGTCGCGGTCGCCGGCATCCGTGGCGCCGAGGAACCCGGCCCGCTCGCCCCCGACATCCCCGGTTCCGAGAGCGACCCGGCGGCCGACGAGCCGAGCGTCAGGCTGAGCGTGCCGCGCGACGAGCTGCTCACCGGCAGGGTGCGGGTCGAGGCGTTCAGCTCCGGACCGGGGATCGCAAGGGTCGGCTTCGACCTCGACGGCAGGCGGCTGCTGACCAAGGCGAGCCCGCCCTACAGCGTCGAGATCGACATCGGGCGGGCGCCACGGCGGCGCGAGCTGCGGGCCTACGCACTGGACGAAGCCGGCGCCGAGCTGGCCGAGGACAGCATCGTGCTCAACGCCGGTCCGAACAGCTTCTCGATCCGGCTCGTCGAGCCCCGCCGCGGCAGTGCGCCACGTGGTTCGGTGCGCGCCGTCGCCGAGGTCGACGTGCCGCCGCTCGAGAAGCTCGACCGGGTCGAGTTCTTCCTCAACGAGGAGCGTCTGGCGACGCTCTACCAACCGCCCTTCGTGCAGCCGCTCGAGGTGCCCGGGGATCTCGATCTCAGCTTCGTGCGCGCCGTCGCGGTGCTCGACGGTGGCGGCTTCGCCGAGGACATGGTGTTCCTCAACGCGCCCGACGAGGTCGAGTACCTCGACGTCGACTTCGTGCAGCTGTACGTCTCGGCCAGCGATCGCCGTGGCCGCCCGGTCACCGACCTGGCGCCCGAGGAGATCTCGGTGCGCGAGGACGGTCAGGCAGTCACCCTGCGCCGGATCGAACCGGTGCGCGACCTGCCGATCCACGCCTGCGTGCTGCTCGACACCTCGATCTCGATGCAGGATCGGTTGCGCGAGGCGAGCAGCGCGGCGCTCTACTTCTTCGAGCGCGTGCTCAGCGAACGCGACCGTGCCTGCCTGGTGACCTTCAGCGACCACCACGATCTCGCGGTCGGCTTCACCTCCAGCATGGAGGTGCTGTCCGGCGGCGTCAGCGGCCTGGTCGCGGAGGGAGAGACGGCCCTCTACGACAGTCTGATCCACACCCTGTACTACTTCGGCGGCATCCGCGGCAAGCGCGCCCTGGTGCTGCTCTCCGACGGCGACGACTCGACCTCGGAGTACGACTTCGAGGAGGCGCTCGAGTTCGCCCGCCGCTCGGGCGTCGCGATCTACACCATCGGACTGGCGATCGACAACCGGCAGATGGACGTGCGCGCTCGCCTCAACCGGCTGGCCCGCGAGACCGGCGGCGAGAGCTACTTCATCCACGAGGCCACCGAGCTGCGCCGGCTCTACACCGAGATCGAGGAGGAGCTGCGCTCGCAGTACCTGCTGGCCTATCAGTCGCCGGGCCAGGGGGAGGGCTACCGCGAGATCGAGGTCGAGGTGGCGCGCAAGGGCGTCAAGGCCCGCACTCTCCGTGGGTACTACCCGTGAGGCGCGCCGCGCCTCGGGATCCAGTGGCGGAGTGAAGGGCGTGGAGTCGTGAGAGGGGTTCCCCGTCTGGTGCTGGCGAGCGCCTCGCCGCGGCGGCGCGAGCTGCTCGAGATGCTGGCGCTCGACTTCGTCGTGCGCCCCGCCGACCTCGACGAGACGAGGCGGCGAGGCGAGGCGGCCGAGGCCTACGTGTCGCGCCTGGCGCGGGCCAAGGCGGCCCACCGCGTCGCCGCCGGCGAGTGCGTGCTGGCGGCCGACACCTCGGTGGTGCTCGGCGAGGAGATCCTCGGCAAGCCCAGGGATCGGGCCGAGGCCGAGACGATGGTGGGGCGCCTCGCGGGCCGCACCCACCGGGTGCTGACGGCGGTCGCCGTGGCGCACCAGCCGGCGCCCGGACGCGGCGGCGTCGCTCCGGAGCGGCAGGCGGCAGACGAGGTGGCCACCACCGAGGTCACCTTCTGCACCATGACTCGACGCGAGATCTCCTGGTACGCCGGCACCGGCGAGGGTCTCGACAAGGCGGGGGCGTACGCGGTGCAGGGCATCGGGGCGTTGTTCGTCGAGCGCCTGGTCGGCAACTACACCAACGTCGTCGGCCTGCCGCTGCCGGTTCTCGCCCGCTGCCTACGCCGCATCGGCCTCGATCTGCTGACGTGGAGACACCCGGCGGTGGCGGTCGGAGCCGAACGCTAGGAGCTCGCGGTAGGGGCTCCGCCGAGCGCGAGGCTCGACTTCCCGGTGATAGCCTTCCGCCGGCTCCGCCGCCGGGCCTCTCCCGCGCGCCGCATGTTCGAGGCGCGCCGACGCAGCCCGTCGCGAGGGGGCCCCGAGCCGTGCGGAGCGGACGCGCGAGGCGCGCACCCGACCGCAGGGCAGGGTGCCTGCCGACTCCGCGGATCCCCGGCAGCGTCGGTCTGCCATCTTCCACTGACAGGGGCCGACTGTGTCCTCACCTACATCAGATTCCGCCGCGACCTCCGCTGCGCCCACCATCCCTTCGATCGCCGAGGTCGCCGCCACCGTGGCCAGCCATCCGGTGATGGCCGTGGTACGCACCGGTACGACCGAAGAGGCGAGGTCGCAGTGTGAGCAGTTCCTCGCCGCCGGCATCCGCCTGCTCGAGATCACCTTTTCTGTGCCCGACGCCGTCGAGCTCACCCGCGAGATGCTCCGCGAGGCGCCGCCCGAGGTGCACGTCGGCATGGGCACGGTGACCGACGCCGCCCGGGCCGAGCAGGCCGTCGCCGTCGGCGCCGCCTTCGTCGTCAGCCCCAACTGTTCGCCGGACGTCGCCCGTATCGCGCGCGGCGCGAGCCGCTACCTGGTCCTCGGCAGCCTGACACCGACCGAGATCGTGCATGCCCGCGAGCTCGGCGCCGACCTGGTCAAGGTCTATCCGCTGCCACCGGTCGGTGGGCCGCGCTACCTCGCCACCGTGCGGGGACCCCTCTCCGACATCCCGATGCTCGCCGGCGGCGGCTTCGGCATCGAGGAGATCCCCGAGTACCGTGAAGCCGGCGCGATCGCGTTCGGCATCGGCGCACCGCTGGTTGGCGAGGACGCCGACGCGACGCGTCGCCGGGTGCAGAGGGCGCTGGCGCTGGCCCGCGGAGGGGAGGCGTGAGCGGCCCGGGGGTCACCGAGACCACCTCGGGCGGCGGGCGCTCGGGCGGTGCCGGCGGATCGATCCGCAGCGAGCAGTGGCTGTTCGACCACCCGCCGGAGATCTTCGCCACCGATTCGCACGGCAGCTTCGTGCTTCCCCTCGAACGCGGTGGCAAAGGGCTGATCGACACCTCGGCGTACGACGAGATGCGGGCCCTGGTCTCGATCTGGCATCCGTCGGAGAAGCACAGCATCGATCTCGACCGCGCCTACGTCGAGCTGCGCCTGGCGCTCGATCCCGAAGATCCGCACTGGGTGAAGGTGGCGGAGGTCGAGCCGGTGGTGCCACCGTCGAACCCCGGAGAGAGCTTCGACGGCTGGATCGTGCTGCCGGTGCTCGGCGCCCAGGCTCAGCTGCGGCTGTGCGGCACCGGCTTCGAGCCGCGTTCGCGGTTGCAGGTCCGCGCCAGCCTCTACCTCGTCGGCTGAGCCGCTCCGTGGCGGCTGCCCGCGGCTGACGCCGCCGGCAGCCCCGTTCCAGAACCCACGTCCCCTTCGCGAGCCACGACCCGACCGCGGCCGACCCGAGGTCCCCGATGCTAGATCGCCTCTCGCTGCTCCGCTCACTGGCCCGACCCGCCGACACCAGGATCGTCCTGCTGGTGCTCGACGGTCTGGGCGACCTGCGTGATGCGGCGAATCCGCGCACGCCGCTGCAGGCCGCGCGCACGCCCAATCTCGACGGTCTGACGCGGCGCGGCGCGCTCGGCCGGTTGGTTCCGGCGGGCACGGGAATCACTCCTGGCAGCGGGCCCGGGCACCTGGCGCTCTTCGGCTACGACCCGCTGGCGCCGGGACACGACATCGGGCGCGGCGTGCTCGAGGCTCTCGGTCTCGGACTCGAGGTGGCGCCCGGCTGGATCGCCGCCCGCGGCAACTTCGCGACCCTGGCGGAGGACGGCACGATCGCCGATCGCCGCGCCGGCCGCATCCCCACCGCCGAAGGCGAGCGGCTGGTCGCGGCCTGGAACGAGCTGCTGCAGGAGGAGGCGACCGAGGGTCTCGAGATCCGGCTGCACGCCGGCGAGGGCTACCGCTTCGTGCTGCTGGCGCGCGACGCGAGCGGATCGGCCCCGCTCTCCTCCGACCTCGCCGACACCGATCCCCAGCGCACCGGAGTGCCGCCGCGCCGCCTCGAAGCCGCCGACGAGGGAGACGACGCCGCGCGGCGCACCGCCGCCCGCCTGCAACCCGTCGTCGATCGGCTCGGCGCCGCCCTCACCGGGGAGGAACGGGCGAGCGGCTTCACCCTGAGGGGCTTCTCCCGCATGCCCGACCTGCCCGGTTTCGGCGACCTCTACGGTCTGCGCGCCGGCGCCTTCGCCGGCTATCCGCTGTACCGCGGCGTCGCCTCGGCGTGCGGCATGTCGGTGCACGAATGCGGCAAGCGCATCGCCGACCTGCTCGACGTCGTCGAACGGGAGTGGAACACACACGACTTCTTCTTCCTGCACGTCAAGCAGACGGATCAGGCCGGCGAGGACGGCGATCACGCCACCAAGCTGGCGGTGATCGAGGAGGTCGACGCGCAGCTGCCGCGGCTGCTCGAGCTGGCGCCCGACGTGGTGGCGGTGACCGGCGACCACTCGACGCCGGCGCCGATGCGCGCCCACAGCTGGCATCCGGTCCCTCTCCTGCTGCAAGGCCCGCTGTGCGACGTCGACGACTGCGACGCCTTCGACGAGGTACAGTGCGCCCGCGGCACTCTCGGCACCCTGCCGGCGGCCGAGCTGATGGGCCTGCTGCTGGCCAACGCCGGCAGGCTGAAGAAGTTCGGCGCCTGAGCCCGCCCGAGGAGGCGGCGAGAGGGCGGCGACGCCAACGACACGGGCGTCACCGGTGCTGCCGGCGCTCAGCCCCAGAGCACGTCGGCCGGGGCGCCGTACCAGCCGGGGAAGAGGAACTCGTCGTCGCGCACGCCGAAGACCTTGTCGGCAACGTCGCAGAGCACGGCGCGGAAGTCCGTCGTCACCGGCAGATCGCGGCCGGCGAACAGCTCCTCGGGGCGCAGCTCGGGCAGGCTGCCGTGCACCCGGGCACCGTGCACGTTGCGCCCGAGCAGGAAGAGGCAGGAGCCGTGGCCGTGGTCGGTGCCGCCGGTGCCGTTCTCGGCCACGGTGCGGCCGAACTCGGTCATGGTCAGCACGGTGACGCGGTCGGCGAGGTCTCCGAGGTCCTCCCAGAAGGCCGCCAGCGACGCTGCGAGATCGCCGGCGCGAACGGCGAACGACCCCTGCTCGCGACCCTGCCGGATGTGGGTGTCCCAGCCTCCCGACTCGGCGAAGCCGATCCGCAGCCCGACCCCCTGGCGCAGCAGGAAGGCGATCTGCATCAGGCTCTGGGCGAGCGGAGACTTCGGGTAGCGGGCGGCACGGGCCGACCGGTAGGCGGCCACCTCCTCGCTGCCGAGCAGGCGCAGCGAGTCGAAGAGCTCGGCTCCCCGGCTGCGCAGCAGTCCGTCGGGGCTGTCGCGGTAGAGCGCCTCGAGCGCCGCGCCGCCGGCCGCCGGCCGCGCCAGCTGGAAGCGCTGCAGGTCGGGTATCGCCAGCGCCGGCGCCGGCCCCTGCAGCGAGCGCGGCGCCATGCCGGTGAGCGAGACGGCGCCGAAGAGGGCCCGGTCGGCGCCGTTCGATCGCGCCAGGCGGTTGAGCCATCCGTCCTCGACTCCCTTGCGTCCAGGCGTCGCGGTCTCCATGAAGTCCTGGGCGTCGAAGTGCGAACGCGTCGGATGCGGCGATCCGCAGCCGTGCACCACCGCCATCTCGCCCCGCTGCCAGATCGGCAGCAGCGGCGCCAGCGCCGGGTGCAGGGCGAATCCGTTGCCGAGGTCGAGCGGCGGCAGCTCACCGCGCCCCGGCGTCAGCAGCAGCGACGGTCGCGCGGCGCGCAGGAAGGAGTCGCCGAGCGGCTGTACAGCCATGAGCCCGTCCATCGCGCCGCGTAGGAAGACGACCACCAGAGCGCGGTCGGTGGCGTTGCGCGCGGTGCTGGCGCCGGCCATGCGTCCGAGGAAGCCGGCGCCGGTACCGATCCCGAAGAGTGTCAGCCCGGCGCCCTGAAGCAGGACCCGCCGGGTGGTCGAGGGAGCCGGTTCGTGGACCTCGCCGAGAGCTCGCCCGTCCGGCGCCTCGCCGCCACCCGGCGGTACGGCGTCGGGGCGAGCAGAGGATGAGCGCTGTCTAGACACGGCGCCGTCAGCGTAGCTGAAACTCCGGCGATGCCAGCACCAGCGCCAGGGCGGCGGAGAACCAGCGACGAGGGCCTAGGGTCTGCAGCGCCAGCGCCTCCTGGAATCGGTCCTCGGTTTCGGGCAGGCGCTCCGGCAGCAGGAGATCGAGCGCTCGCCGCATCGCCGCCTCGGGCGAGCGGGCTTCGTCTCCGGCGAGCGCCTCGAGGTCGATCTGCACCTCGCTGGTCTGGGCGTAGGCGAGCTGGTGGGCGAGGTTGACCCTCTCCAGCAGCGCGCCCGAGGAGAACCACGCGCCGTCGACCGGAGGGAAGCCGGTCGGCGGATCGTAGCGGTAGAGCGGTTGGCCGAGGCGCTCGAGAGCGCGGCCGAGCGGCGCCGAGCGGGCCGCCTCGACGCGCACCGCGCGGGCGTCGAGGCCGCGCAGCGCCGAGAGCAGGAACTCGAGCGGGCTCTTGCGCAGGGGTACGGGCGAGGGCTGCCAGAACTCCTCGCTCTCGACCAGCGCCGCCATCGTCTCGCCGAGGTCACCTCCACTGGACTCGTAGCGCGCCGCGACGCGGCGCACCAGGCGCTCGGGTGGGACGGTGGAGACGAAACGCTGCGCCAGCAGGCCGGCGATGCGGTGCGCCGTCGAGGGGTGCTCGGCGAGCCGCTCGAGGACCGTGACCGCTTCCGGGAAGCCTCCCCCCTCCTCCAGCTGGAGGTCGAGGACCCGCTTGCCGCCGGCGTCGTGCCAACCGGGCCGGAAGAGGAACTCACCGGAGCGCACGAAGCCGAGCTCGCGCGCCAGCTCCTCGCGTTCGAGCACTCGCAGCAGCTCCCGCCGCTCGCGACCGTGGTAGGGCATCGTCGTCCACCCGGTCAGCGTGCGCGCCAGGTCGACGACGTCCTCTGCCGTGTAGCCGCCATCGACGCCGAGCGTGTGCAGCTCGAGCAGCTCGCGGGCGTAGTTCTCGTTGAGACCGACGATCGGATCCCTCGGGTCGTTGGTGGTCCGGCGGATCGTCGGCTCCTGCCAGCCCAGGAGCCGTGCCGCGAACGCCCTGTCGGAGGGGTTGGAGAGCGGTCCGATGCGCTCGATCTGGAAGGCATGGTCGAGCGTCGTCAGGGTCTCGCGGGGAGCCCGCGAGACCGCGTTGTCGAGGTAGACGAGCATCGCCGGATGGCTCGCCGTGGCCAGCAGCAGGTCGGCGAAGGCGCCGCCGAGATGCGGCCTGATGGCGTCCCGCTCGTAGCTGATCAGGTGCGGCAGCACCGCCGGCTTGTTGGCCGAGACGTTGAAGTGGTTGAACCAGAAGTCGCTCAGCACCTCGTGCAGCTGCGACTCCATCTCCAGCCCGCGCACCAGGCGCTGATGCCGCATCAGCTCGACCACCGGCCAGCCCGAATCCTCCCCGCCCATCCCGCCCGGTGACCTGGCTAGGCTCTCGAGCACCGCCTCCGCGTCGCGCTGGCGGGCGCGGCCGTTGCTGCCGTCGAGATCTTCCTCGCGCACCAGTCCACGCGCGATCGCCTGTCGGCGCAGGAGCGGTCGGGTGCCCAGCTCGGCGACCAGGTCCTCGGCGCTCCAGGCGAGCAGCGGCAGCGGCTCGAGCACCGCCGGCTGCCAGCGGTGGGCGTCGTCGAGCTGTTCGAGCTGCAGATCGAGCCAGCGACGCAGGCCGGCGGCGCCCCCGGCGGCGAGGCGCTCCGCCTCGCCAGGCCGCGCTCCGTAGGTCAGTCGCGACAGCGCGTGGCGCGCCGCCGTCAGCGGATCGAGGCCGGCCCGCTCCCACGGCTCGGGAGCCGCCTCGGGCTGCGCCGAGGCGGCGGCAGAGAGCGACGGCAGGAGGAGGACCAGGAAGAGGACTTGGAGGACGACGACGAGCAGCTGCATCTGCGGCGCCGACCGCCCGGGTCCAGAGCGCCTGCCCTCAGGGCCGCGCCGGACGAGCTCGCGCCCCCTCGGTCCCTGCGGGTGTGGCGTCGCGAGCGCCAACGAGGCGCTGCCGCCACCGCGCCAGCCGGCGGCGCTTTCGCAGGACGGATCGCGGCGCCGCGGCCATCGACGCCACTCCGGGTCGAAGCGCTCTGGGCCCTCGCCGCCTCGCACGGCCCCGGCTCGCCGCGGTGGGCGCGGGCCACGGGCCCGCCGGCCGGCGACGCGCAGCGAGCGGCGCAGCGCCCGTGGGCTCAGCGGAAGCCGCGCCGCAGCTCCTGACGGAACTTCTTGTAGGTCTCTTCGTCGTGCAGACAGACGATCACCGTCTCCAGCTTGGTGCCACCCTGCAGGTAGCGGTGCACCTCGGTGAGCAGGATCCTGGCGCAGCGGGCCAGGGGGAAGCCATAGGCACCGGCGGAGATCGCCGGGATGGCGATCGACTTGAGGCCGTTGCGGTCGGCGAGCGCCAGGGACGAGCGCACCGCGGAGGCGAGCTTGCGATCCTCGTCGCCCTCGCCCTTCTTCGGACCGACGGCGTGGATCACCTGCTTGTGGGGCAGGTTGCCGGCTCCGGTCATCACCGCGGTGCCCACCGCGGCGCCCCCGATCCGCTCGCACTCCTCCTGGATGCTCTTGCCGCCCTTCTTCAGGATGGCCTTCGAGACGCCGCCGCCGCCCATCTTCAGATCCGGATTCGACGGATTGACGATGGCCTCGACGTCCATCTCGGTGATATCGCCCTCGACCAGGTCGAGCAGCGTGTCATTCATCTTGACCGCCAACTTGATCCTCTCCTTACCGCCCTAGATGGCTGAGATCCCTCGTTCAGATTGCGGCGACAATGAACTGTCATTTTATCTCAACGGCCCGCAAAGGGCCACGGGACGCGCGGTAGCGGCGTTCACACCACTCGCTCGTGGTGCCTCCCTGCACCCTCGCGTCACCTCGTTCGCTGCCGCCGCGCCGACCCGCGGCCGGCCTCGACGCGGGCTCGACACCGGAGACCGTGCGACGCCGAACGGTGGGAATCAGAAGCGCGTCAGCTGGCGCGCCGCCGCGGCGACCGACTCGGCCGACGGGAGCAGCTCGCGCTCCAGGCTCTTGACGAAAGGCACCGGCGAATCCGGGTAGGTCACCCGCCGCACCGGCGCGTCGAGCCAGGCGAAGGCGCCGTCGGCGACGCGTGCGGCGATCTCGGCTCCGAAGCCGCCGGTGTACGGCGCCTCGTGCACGACGAGGACCCTTCCGGTGCGCCGGACCGACTGCAGAACCGTCTCTTCGTCGAGAGGAACCAGGCTGCGCAGGTCGATCACCTCGGCTTCGATCCCCTCGGCGGCGAGCGTGTCGGCGGCCTCGAGGCAGACGGCGACGCTGGCTCCGTAGGCGACCAGAGTGAGGTCGTCGCCGCGGCGGCGGCACGCCGCCTGGCCGAGCGCTGCCGGAGGATGGTCTCCGACCGCGGTGCGCGCCCGCCGGTAGAGGAACTTGTGCTCGCAGAAGATGACCGGATTCGGATCTTCGATCGCGTCGCAGAGCAGGTGGTAGGCGTCGGCCGCGGTGGCCGGGCAGACGACCTTGAGACCCGCCGCGTGGGTGAACCAGGCCTCGGGGTTCTGCGAGTGGAAGGCACCGGCGCCGACACCTCCCCCCGACGGCAGCCGGATCACGATCGGGCACGGGCGCTCGAAGCGGTACATCAGCTTGGCGGCGACGTTGACGATCTGGTTGAAGCCGCAGGAGACGAAGTCCGCGAACTGCATCTCGAGCACCGGGACGTGTCCCAGCAACGCCGCGCCGATCGCCAGGCCGATGGTCCCGCTCTCGCTGATCGGTGTGTCGAGCACGCGGTCGGGCCAGCGCTCGTGCAGCCCCCTGGTGGTGCGGAACGGCCCCTCGAAGGCGCCGATGTCCTGACCCATCAGGTAGACGCGCTCGTCACTTCGCATCGCGTCGTGGAGCGCCTCGCGGATCGCCTCGACGTAGGTGAGGTCCGGCGCCAGCGCCTGGCGCTCGATACGCAGCGCCCGCCCACCCGCCTGCGGCGGCGTCTCGTGGCTGGGGAAGTAGACGGACCGCCGCGCCACCTCGGGTGCCGGCCCCGGCGCCGCCAGAGCGAAGTCCACCGCATCCTCGACCAGCTCGCTGATCCGCTCGTCGAGCGCCGCGAGGGCGGCCTCGTCGAGGACCCCCTCGGCGAGCAGCCGCCGGCGGTAGGTCGGCACGGGATCGGCGGCGAGGTAGGCGTCGAGCTCGTCGCGGGGGACCACCTTGAGCGAATCGTCGCCTTCCGCGTGGCCGCGCATGCGCCCGACGACGGCCTCGATCAGGGTCGGCCCGATCGCCGCCCGGGCCCGCTCCTCGGCCCGCCCCAGCGCCGCGGCCATCGCGTCGGGGTCGTTGCCGTCGACCGTCTCGCCGGCGATGCCGTAGCCGATCGCCCGGTCGCTCAGCCTCCTGGCCGCGTACTGGTCGCGCACCGGGGTCGAGAACGCGTAGCGGTTGTTCTCGATCACCAGGATCAGCGGTAGCCGCCAGACCGCGGCGAGATTGAGCGCCTCGTGGAAGTCTCCGGTCGAGGTGCCGCCGTCGCCGATGAAGTTGATCGCCAGTCCGCCCTCGCCACGGCGCTGCAGGTAGAAGGCACAGCCGGCGGCGACCGGGATCATCGACCCCAGGTGGGAGATCATCCCGACGTGGCGCAGACGCTCTTCGGCATCGAAGTAGCCGTAGTGGAAGGAGCGCTCGATGCCTTCGCTGAAGCCGCCGGCGCGCCCCAGCAACTGGCAGGCGAGGCGGCGCAGCAGCTGCTGCGGCTGCGGCCAGCCCGGGCGCGGCGGCCGCGGCTCGGCCGCGAGCTGCGGGAAGGCGAGCTCGGGGTCGAGATAGTGCGCCAGGATCGCGCCGAGATCGCGGTGCAGCGTGCACAGCGCATCGCCCGGCCGCAGCACCATGCCGGACGGCACGGTGACCGCCTCGTGGCCGATGGCGCTGTACCACTTGGCCAGTCTGCCGCCGAGGCGGAGCGCCTCGAAGCGCAGGTCGAAGGCGCGCGACAGGGCCATGTAGGCATAGGTCCTACGGCGATCGCCGGCGAAGCTCGGCGACGGCGCGGGCCTCCTCTCCTCGACACCCAACAGGCCGGCTGCGGCGCCGCTCGCTCCGGCGCTCTCCACTTCGTCGTCTCGCATACCGCCGAACTCCTCCGCCACCTGATCCACCACCGACGGCCCGCCGCCGCACGACCGCCTCGGGGCCGACACGGGGCCGACACGGGACCTCGGAGGATATCCCGCTCGACCACCGCACGGGCGAAGCGGGTAGTGGCTCAGAAAGTGAGCCGATACCGCGAAGCGGCCGCCGCGGTCCGAGGTGGACCGGGCAGCGTCCTCCCACGGTCGCGGCGGCCCAGTGGTCAGCGGCGGCCGGCGCCGAGGCGGCGTTCGAAGTGGGGGATGAGGCCGTGCTGCGGCGCGATCCTGCGCAGCACGTCGAGGGCCAGCCGTGCCTCCTCGAGTCGTCCCGCCTCGATCAGGGCGGCGATCGTCGCGGCGCCCTCCTTGGCCGACGCATCGCGGGTCGCCCGCTCCTCGGCCTGCGAGATCTGCCTGAGGTAGCCACGCAGCTGCGGATGCGACGGGTCCTCGTTCTGAAGCTCGCGCGCCAGCTCGCGCGCGGCGGCCAGGGCTCCACGCTCCATCGCCTGCGGCAGCTCCTGCTCGATCTGGGCGATCTTCGCGTCTCGCGCCAGCTGGCGGCGCAGCTGGGCGAGGTCGCGACGGAACAGGTCGACCGCCACCTGTGGAGCGCCGAGCTCGGCGAGGCGATCGATCCCCGCCTCCGCATCGTCGAGGCTGCGGGCTTCGATCAGATCGCGGATCGTCTGCTTCTGGCGGAGGATGACCTGATCCCGCTCCTGCGACCGCCTCCACTCCTCGATCTCGCCGGCCAGCTTGACGGCCAGCACCGGCTCCAGCTCCTGCACCTGCTGGTGCATCGCCCGCGCCTCTGCCAGCGCCTGCTGGATCTCGTGTTCCTCGAGCACCGGACGATCGGCGACCCGGCCGAGGTCGCGACGCACCCGATCGACCAGCTCCCGGGCGCGGCGGCCGCTGCTGGTCGTCTGATGCAGCGCCTCGAGCTGGCGTTCGAGCTCCTCGCGTTCGGGGTAGTCGGGATCGATCTCGAGCAGCGACTCGAGCGCGGCCCGCGCCATCGGCTCGTGCCGTGCCTGGAGGTACTGCTGCACCATCTCGCGCATCTGCAGCACCTGGATCTGGCGCTGGGTCGAGCGCACCTCGTCCAGCTCGGCCCGCATCTGCAGCACTCTCGGGTCGGCGGGGGCGAGATCGGAGAGCTCGTCGAGCAACGACCGGGCATCGTCGAAGCGGCGCTGGCGCAGCGCCGTCGCCGCCGCCGCCAGCGGCTCGTCGATGTCGAACCGTGGCCGCGGTCGCGGCTGCCTGTTGCCGCCCGAGGCCAGCGCCTGCAGCGCTTCGCGGAACTCCGAAGCCGCCTGGAAGCGGGCCGAACGGTCGACCTGGAGCGCCCGCGCCAGGACGTCGCTCAGCTCCTGCGGTACTTCGACCTCGGAGCGCCCACGCAGAGGGTAGGCGCCCTGCTCGAAGCGGCGCTTGATGTCCGACGGCTGTCCGACGCGATCGAACGGCAGCTGCCCGCAGATCATGAAGTAGAGCACGATGCCGAAGCCGAAGACGTCGCTGAGGTGATCCGGTCGCACGCCCTCGACCAGCCCGACGTGCTCCGGCGAGCAGTAGTTGATCTTGCCGCCGACGGCGCCGTGGGGGTCTCCGCCCGGGGCGAGGATCTCGCGCAGATCGCCCGCCAGGCCCAGGTCGATGATCTTCATCCCCAGGTGCCCGCGGGCGTCGGTCGTGATCATCACGTTGTCGGGGCTGAGGTCGCGGTGCACGATGTGGGCGTGGTGGATCGCCTCGAGGCCGGAGAGGCCCTGCACCGCCAGCGGCACGGCGATCTCGATCGGGAACACTCCCTGGGTGCGCACCCACTGGTCGACGTCGCGCCCCTCGATCGACTCCCAGACCATGTAGAAGGAGCCGTCCGCGAGCCGCGAGTAGTCGTGCAACGTGGCGACCCGCGGGTGCTTGATCTGCGTCGCCAGCCGCGCCTCACGCTGGAAGCTCTCCGACGCCTGGGCCGAGCTCGCCAGGTCGGCGCGCAGCAGCTTGATGACCCGCACCTCGTCGAGGTGCAGGTGGCGGACCCGGTACACCTCGCCCATGCCGCCGCCGCCGATCCGCGCCAGTACCTCGTACTTGCCGTCGAGCGTCGACCCCGGCCGCAGCTGGTTCGACTCGCTTGTCACCTGTCGATTTTCGCACGGATCGAGCCGCGCGACGCCCCCGTCACCTTGCGCCGATACCTCAGTCCATCTGCTTGCGGAGTACCGTCGGGATGTCGTAGTCGTCGACGTTGGACCAGTTCGGTCCGAACCCGCCGGGATCCTCGGGATGGGTGTGCGCGATCACCTTCTTGTAGAAGGGGACCTCCTCCTCGCGCGGCGCCGCCGGGCGCTCGGCACCGCGCCGCTCCTCCGCCGGCTCGGAGCGCTGGACGCGCTCCTGTCGCTCTGAGCGTTCGCCACGCTCCGCAGGCTCGTGGCGCTCGTACTCGGGCTCGCGAGGTTCGATCCTGGAGGCCGCCGCGACGGTCGAGCGCGGCGCCTGCTCCTCCTCGCGCCGACGCGCCGCGACCGGCATCAGCGTCTCCCCCTCGGGCTCGCGGCGCGGCATCTCGAAGGTGGTGGAGCGGTGCTCGCGCTCGTCGCGTCGCTCGGACGGATCGCCGAATCCGGTGGCGATCACGGTCACCTTCATCTCGTCCTCCATGGTCTCGTCGACCACCAGGCCGGAGATGATGTTGGCGTCCGGATCGACCGCGTCGGAGATGGTGCGAGCCGCCTCCGCCACCTCGTGCAGGGTCAGGTTGTGGCCGCCGGTGATGTTGATCAGCACGCCCTGAGCGCCCTGGATCGAGGTGTCCTCGAGCAGCGGCGAGGAGATCGCCCGCTGCGCCGCCTCGAGGGCGCGGTTCTCTCCCTTGGCCAGGCCGGTTCCCATCAGTGCCATGCCCATGCCGGACATGATCGCCCGCACGTCGGCGAAGTCGGCGTTCACCTCACCCGGGATGGTGATCAGGTCGCTGATGCCCTGCACCGCCTGACGCAGGACGTCGTCGGCGATGACGAAGGCCTCGGAGAGCGGCGTGCCGCGATCGACGAAGCTGAGCAGGCGCTCGTTGGGGATCGCGATCACGGTGTCGACGACCTGACGCAGCTCCTCGATCCCCTGGTCGGCGATCTTCATCCGCCGCCGGCCCTCGAAGCCGAAGGGCTTGGTGACCACCGCCACGGTGAGGGCTCCGATCTCGGCAGCGAGCGAGGCGAGGATCGGCGCCCCACCGGTGCCCGTGCCGCCACCGAGGCCGGCGGTGAGGAAGACCATGTCGGCGCCCTCGAGCAGACCCAGGATCTCCTCGGTGTCCTCGAGCGCGGCCTTGCGTCCGACCTCCGGGTCGGCGCCGGCGCCGAGGCCGCGCGTGATCTGGCGACCGAGCTGCAGCTTGACCGGAGCCCGGCACTTGGTGAGCGCCTGCAGGTCGGTGTTGGCGGCGATGAACTCGATGCCGCGCACCTGTGCGTCGATCATCCGGTTGACCGCGTTGCCGCCGCCTCCGCCGACACCGATCACCTTGATCTTCGCCGGCGCCAGGCCGGGATCCTCGAGCGTGATGGCGAGGCGCTCGTCCTCGGGATGCGGATCGTCGAAAAGGATCATGGAGGCTCCTTGCTGTTCGGAATTGTAGCGGCCGCAGCGGCCTCGCGAGCCCGCCTCGTCAGCGGTGCTGCTCAGAGCAGATCCGCGAACATGCCGCGCAGGCTGCCGAGCACCGAGCGCACGCTGAAGCCGGCTCCGGCGCGGCGTCCGAGGCTGTCCTCGGCCACCCGGCCGTAGCGCAGCAGGCCGGCGCAGGTCGCCCACGCGGGCGACTCGATGACGTGGGTGAGCCCGCGGTAGCTCTCGGGCACGCCGTAGCGCACCGCGGTGTTGAAGAGCATCTGAGCCAGCTCCAGCAGGCCGACCATCTGGGCGCCGCCGCCGGTCAGCACGACGTTGCGCACCTGGTCGTCGCGGCCGACCCTCACCAGATCGTCGTGGATCATCTGGAAAAGCTCCTCGGCCCGCGGCTGGAGGATCTGGCAGAGCTCGCGACGGCGCACCACCTGGGTGATGCCGCCGCCGACCGACGGCACCGAGATGCCCTCCTCGTCCCCCACCAGGCTGTCGAGACAGGCGCCGCGCCTCAGCTTGAGGTTCTCGGCTTCGTCGAAGGGCGTGCGCAGCACCTGCGCCAGGTCGTTGGTGAAGTGACTGGCGCCGACGGGGCAGACGCCGCTGTGCTGGATCTCGCCATCGGCGAACATCCCGTAGCCGCTGGTGCCGGCGCCGAGGTCGATCAGCAGGGTGCCGAGCTCGCGCTCGTCGGGCCGCAGCACGGCGAATCCCGTCGCCAGCGGCTCGAAGACCAGCTCGCGCACCCGGATGCCGGCCTTGTTGACGCAGGCCAACAGGGTCTTGCTGCGTGTCAGGTGGCCGGTCACCAGGTGCATGGCCACCTCCAGCCGGCTGCCCGACATGCCGAGCGGCTCGACGATGCCACCCTGGTCGTCGACGATGAACTCCTGCGGGATGGCGTGCAGGATCTCGCGGTCCGACGGCAGCGCCGCCGACTGTGCCGCTTCGAGCACCCGATCGATGTCGGCGCTGCGGATCTCACGATCCTTGCGGGTCACCGCGACCATGCCGCGCGAGTTGAAACTGCGCACGTCGAATCCGGCGACGCCGACGTAGGCGCTCTCGATCTCGTAGCCGGCCATCATCTCGGCCTCTTCGGCGGCATGGCGCAGCGACTCGACCGTGACGTCGACGTTGACGACGTTGCCACGCCGGGTGCCGCGATTCGGCGCGGTGCCCTGGCCGATGATCTCGATCTCACCGTCGTCGTCGCGTTTTCCGATCAGCACGCCGATCTTCGACGAACCGATGTCGATCCCGACGAGGCACCTGTCTGGCTTGGGCATGACTCAGCTCTCCTGCTTCTCGGCCGCCTGTGCCGGCTCGACAACGACCCTTCCCGCGAACCTGAGATCGACGGCCGCCGGCACCACGCCGCGTGCCACCAGCGGATTCCACAGCCGCTCGAACCGCTCGATCGCAGCGACCGGATCTCCCGGACCCAGCACGATCGGGAACTCCGCCGCCCGCAGATCGAGCCGCAGATCTCCGGTGGAGAGGATCTCGATCGCGTCGATGTGGCGACTGCCGCCTGCGGCGGGCCGTTCGGCGAGCCGCCGCGCCACCGCCAGCGCCCGCGCCCGCGACTCGCGAGCGGTCGAGCGGTCGGGCGAGCGCAGCACCAGCAGATCGCCGGCGCGGCGTCCGGCCAGCGGCGCGATCGTACGCCCCTCCTCGTCGACGAAGTACGCCTCCCCGAGCGAGCTGAGCTCCCACACCGCCACCGGACGCCGCTCGGCGACCTGCACCACGAGGCGATCCGGCAACCGCTTGTGCAGCGAGATCTCCCCGATCCAGGGGTCTTCGGCGAGGCGGGCGCGGACGCTCTCGAGGTCGAGCGTGAAGAGGTTGCTGCCCACCCAGCCGCCGAGGCGCTGTTCGACGACCTCGCGGCGCACTCCGGGACCCAGCTCGATCTCCAGATGGGCCAGGGCGAAGCGCGGCGACTGGCGCAGCCAGAGGGTGAAGGAGGCACACAGCAGCAGCACCAGGAGCGGACGGCTGAAGCGGCCGATCAGCACCAGCCACGGCCGCACCCGGCGTCGTTTGGCCTCGAAGGGCAGGCGCAGGAAGGCGAAGGTTCGCTTCTGCTCGAGCTGGTAGCTCATCGCTGCGCCTCCGTCGCCTGCGAGCCCATCTCGGCCAGACGCTGACCCCAGCGATAGATGTCTCCGGCGCCCATGGTCATCACCACGTCCCCCTCGCCGATGCCCTCCTCGCGCAACCTCTCGACCACCCCGTCGAGATCGCGACAGCGCTCGACGTTGCGGTGTCCGCTGTCGCGCGCGGCGTCGACCACCAGGTCACTCGAGACCCCGGCGACAGGTTGCTCGCGGGAGCCGTAGATGTCCGCCACCAGCGCCATGTCGGCGAGCAGCAGCGCACGGCCGAACTCGGCCGCCAGATCGCGCGTGCGCGAGTAGAGGTGCGGTTGGAAGACGGCGCAGACACGACCGGCGTAGACCTGGCGCACGGCGCGCAGCGTGGCAGTGACCTCGGTGGGATGGTGTGCGTAGTCGTCGACCACCGCGGCACCTCGGAAGCTGCCCAGACGCTCGAAGCGTCGATGCACGCCGCCGAACTTCTCGATCGCCGCGGCGATCGCGGAGAGGTCGAGCTGCAGCGCACGCCCGACCGCCACCGCGGCGAGCGTGTTGAGCACGTTGTGCTGGCCCGGCATCGGCACGAAGACCGGGCCGAGCTCGCCCTGCTCGGCGTGGCGAACGACGAACCGCGTGCCTTCACCGGAGTGCTCGAGCTGGACGGCGGTGAGCTCGGCCTGTGGCGACAGTCCGTAGGTGACCAGACGACGCTCGCCCAGACGGGGCAGGATCGACTGCACCTGGGGGTCGTCGAGGCAGACGATCACCTGACCGAAGAAGGGAACCCGCTCGGCGAAGCGCACGAAGGCATCGTGGATCTCGTCGAGGTCGCGGTAGGTGTCGAGGTGGTCCTGATCGATGTTGGTGATCACCGCGATGATCGGCGCCAGGGTGAGGAAGCTGCGGTCGAACTCGTCGGCCTCGACCACCATGAAATCGCCGCGCCCGTGACGCGCCCCGGTTCCGGTGACCCGCAGTCGCCCACCGACGATGACCGTCGGATCGAGTCCCGCCTCGGTGAGCATGGTCCCGGTCAGCGACGTGGTGGTGGTCTTGCCGTGGGTGCCGGCGATGGCGATTCCGTACTTGAGCCGCATCAGCTCGGCGAGCATCTCGGCGCGGCGCACCGTGGCGATGCCGGCGCGACGTGCCGCCGCGACCTCGAGATTGCTCCCTTGCACCGCGGAGGAGAAGACCACCAGGTCGGCTCCCTCGACGTTCTCCTCGCGATGGCCGATGAACACCTCGGCGCCGAGCTCCTCGAGCCGACGCGTCGTCTCGCTGGCGACGAGATCGGAGCCTGAGACCTCGATCTCGTAGTCGAGCAGGATCTCGGCGATGCCGCTCATCCCGGCGCCGCCGACGCCGACGAAGTGCACCCGTCGCAGGCCGGTGAGCTGGTGGAAGATCAAGGGCCCGCCCCTCCAGCCGGCGCCGCCGGTGCCGTCGGCGCGCCGACGATGTCGACGATGCGGTCGACGATCCTCGGCGCCGCGTCGGGCCTCGCCTGGAGCCGAGCCGCTTCGCCCATGCGCCGGCGCAGCTGCGGATCGTCGAGCAGCTCGATCAGGCTCTCCGCCAGCGCCTCGCGGTCGTCGCCGGGCACCGAGCGCGCGGCGCCGCGGGCGACCAGCATCGCGGCGTTGTGCTCCTGGTGCGCCCCCGCCAGCGGCAGCGGCAGGAGCACCGAGGCACGACCGGCGGCGCAGATCTCGCCGAGGGTCACCGCCCCGGCGCGCGAGACCACCAGGTGCGCCGCGGCGAGCGCGGCGGCGACGTCGTCGAGGAACTCGCAGAGGGTGACCACCGGCCCAGCGGCGATCTCCAGCTCGCGGCCGACCGCCGTGGTGCTCGCCGAGGCGAGCCGATCTCCGAGCGCGGCCCGGTAGCCTCGCTCGGTCTCCTCCAGCCTGCCGCGCCCGGTCTGGTGCAGCAGCGCGATGCGGCGATCCACCAGGCGCTCGGCCACGATCAGCGGCAGCGCCTGGTTGAGCGACCTGGCGCCCTGGCTGCCACCGAGCACCAGCACCGTGGTGCGCCCGCTCGCCTGCCCGACCTCCGGAAGAGCGAAGAACTCGCGCCGCACCGGGACTCCGGTCACCGTGCTCTCGCAGCGCAGGTCCGCCGCCGTCTCCTCGTAGGCGGTGGCCGCCCATCGCGCCCAGCGCGACAGCAGGCGGTTGGCGGCGCCGGCGCGCGCGTTGGGCTCGAGCAACACGACCGGCAGCCTCCGCGCCACCGCCGCGAGCACCGTCGGCACCGAGACGAAACCACCGGTCGCCACCACGATCGCCGGTCGCAGGCGCCGCAGCAGCATCCAGGCCCGACGCAGCGATCGCTGCAGCACCACGGCGCCACGCAGCCGTGCGAGCAGACCCTGGCCGACGAAGGCCGCGGCCGGGATCGGGTGGAAGTCGATCCCGTGGCGCGCGGCGAGACGGCTCTCCATGCTCTCGGGGTTGCCGACGAAGGCGAGCCGGAAGCCGCGTGAGGCGAGCTCCTGAGCCAACGCCAGCGCAGGGAAGACGTGACCGCCGCTCTTGCCGCCGGTGAGCACGGCGAGCGGTGGCGCGGGCGCGGTGGCGGTCGCGGCGAGGAGATGACTGGAGTGGTGGAGCACGGCGGGCGTTCGGTCGGGTCGTCGGTTGCTCGGTCGCGGTGCGGTGGGCGTCGGTTCGCTCTTGGGCTACGGGCTACGGGCTACGGGCTACGAAGGAGGATCAGGCGTGCTGGGAGACACTGAGCAGCAGCCCGCAGGCCGCCAGGTTGGTGACCAGCGAGGAGCCGCCGTAGGAGATCAGCGGCAGCGGCGTGCCGGTGACCGGCATCAGCTGCAGGGTGATGCTCATGTGCACCAGCACCTGCAGCAGGATGAGAGTGGTCAGGCCCCAGGCCAGGTGCCTGCCGAAGACGTCGGGGGCGTTGCGGCCGGCCTCGTACCCGCGCCAGCCGATGATCCCGAACAGCAGCAGCACCAGCAGGCCGCCGAGCAGCCCGAGCTCCTCGCACAGGATGGCGTAGATGAAGTCGGAGTTGGCGAAGGGCAGGAAGTCGAGCTTCTGCACGCTCTGGCCGAGGCCGACGCCGAAGAGGCCGCCGGAGCCGACCGCGATCAGCGACTGCAGGGTCTGGTAGCCGCCGCCGAGCGCGTCCTCCTCGGGGCGCAGGAACGAGAGCAGCCGGCGCATGCGGTAGGGCTCGGTGACCACGAAGAATGCCGCCACCGGCACCAGCAGGGCCAGCGCGACCGCGATGTAGCGCCAGGAGATGCCGGCGACGAAGAGCACCAACGCGGCGGTGCCGATGAGGATCACCCCGGTGCCGAAGTCGGGCTCGACGATGATCAGCAGCGAGAACAGCCCCACCAGCAGCATGCACGGCAGCACCAGCGCCGGATGCGACACACGTGTCCACTTGCGGTCGATCTGGTAGGCCAGGAAGAGCACCATCGCCACCTTGGCCAGCTCGGAGACCTGCACCGAGACCCCACCGACGAAGAGCCACCGGTGGCTGTTGTTCAGCGGCGGCGCGAACAGCACGACGACGAGCAGGGTGATCACTCCCAGCACCACCGCGTAGATCACCGCCGGCCGCTTGAGCAGGCGGTAGTCGGCCTGCAGTGCCACGAGCATCGCCGCGAGACCGACCATCGCCGCGAAGAGCTGCTTGAAGAACGGCGAGCTCGACAGCAGGACGCGGTGCTCCACCTGGGCCCGGATCAGCGACGACGACGAGTAGACCATCACCAGGCCGAGTACGAGCAGCAGGGCCACCGCGGCGAGCAGCAGCTTGTCGAAGGCGAGCTTCTTAGCCATCGCCCACCTCCGTACCGACCGTTCCCGCGGCGCCACCCTCGGCGCCCGACAGCCCCTGCACCAGCTGCTGGAAGACCTCGCCGCGATGGGCGTAGTCGCGGAACTGGTCGAAGCTGGCGCAGGCCGGCGAGAGCACCACCGCCTCGCCGCTTCGCGCCCTCGCGGCGGCGCTGCGCACCGCGGTCTCGAGATCGCCACAGCGCTCGATCGGGACGACTCCTTCGAGGGTGCCGGCGATCTGGTCGGCGGAGGTGCCGATCAGGTAGACGCGACGGGCGGCGCGCTCCACCGGCTGTCGCAGGCCGGTGAAGTCGGCGCCCTTGCCGGTGCCGCCGAGGATCAGGTGCACCTGCCGCTCGCAGAAGCCCTCGAGCGACTTGACCGTGGCGCCGACGTTGGTTCCCTTCGAATCGTCGAACCACTCGACACCAGCGACCTCGGCGATCCGCTGCATCCTGTGCGGCAGGCCGGCGAAGGAGCGCAGGGCCGCAGCGAGGCGGTGGCGCTGCGCCCCCGCCAGGTAGGCGTCGGCGATGGCGCACGCGGCGAGCACGTTCTCCGCGTTGTGCTCTCCTCGCAGCCGGATCTCGTCGAGGCCCACCACCGGTTCGCCCCCGGGTTCGAGCACCACGGTCCGCCGTTCGCCGCCCTCGCCGCTCGTTCCCTCGCCGACCACCAGGTGGGCTCCGTCCTCGACCGGCCCGAGCCGGGAGAAGAGGCGCCGGCGCACCTTCGGCGGCAGCTCGGTCGAGGCGACCGCGGCATCGTCGGCGTTGAGGACTGCGACGTCTCCGGAGCCTTGGCGCTCGAACAGCCGCCGCTTCGCCGCCGCGTAGGCGGCGTAGCTGCCGTGGCGGTCGATGTGGTCGGGCGACAGGTTGAGCAGGGCGGCGACACGGGGCCGGAAACCCTCGACCGTCTCGAGCTGGAAGGAGGAGACCTCGACCACGTAGACGCGCGGCTGCCCGGCGCTCTCCGGCTCGCTCCGCGCCCGCAGCGCGCAGCGGCTGAGCGGCAGCCCGATGTTGCCGCAGACCAGGGCTTCGTGCCCGGCGGCGCGGAGCAGCGCCCCGGTCAGCTCGGTGGTGGTGCTCTTGCCGTTGCTACCGGTGATCGCCACCATCTCGCTGCCGGCGGCGCGCGATCCCAGCTCGAGCTCGCCGACCGTGGTCACACCGCGCTCACGCGCCGCCCGCAGCAGCGGGCGATCCTGAGGTACGCCGGGGCTGACCACCACCAGGTCGACATCGCCGGGCAGCTCCTCCACCTGGTCGGCGCGCCGCGCCACCAGCTCGACCGGGCTGCCGTCGGCGCCGCGCAGCGCGATCTCCTCCGGCACCTTGCCGTCCTCCACCGCCAGGATCGCGCAACCGCGATCCGCCAGCAGCTCGGCAGCGGCACGGCCCGACAGCCCCCAGCCGTAGACCAGCGCCCGCCGCCAGGCGAACGCCCCGCTCCCGGTCCCTGGTGTTGCGACACTCATCGACACGCGCTCTCTCATCGCAGCTTCAGGGTCGCGAGACCGATCAGGGCGCAGAGGATCGAGAGGATCCAGAAGCGCACGATGACCTTCGATTCCGCCCAGCCGAGCAGCTCGAAGTGGTGGTGGATCGGGGCCATGCGGAAGACGCGCTTGCCGCGCAGCTTGAACGAGGCGACCTGCAGGATCACCGACGCCGCCTCGGCGACGAAGACGCCGCCGACGATGACCAGCAGCAGCTCCTGCTTGCAGATCACCGCGACGGTCCCGATCAGGCCACCGATCGCCAGCGACCCGACATCGCCCATGAAGACCTCGGCGGGATGGGAGTTGAACCACAGGAAGCCGAGGCTGGCGCCGACCATCGCGGCGCAGATGATCGCCACCTCGCCGGAGCCCGGCACGTAGGCGACCTGCAGGTAGCGGGCGGCGATCGAGTTGCCGGCGATGTAGGCGAAGATCGCGTAGGTCGCGGCGGCGACGAGGGCGGTGCCGATCGCCAACCCGTCGAGCCCGTCGGTCAGGTTGACGGCGTTGCTGGCGCCGGTGAGGACGATGACGACGAAGACGACGTAGAGCGCGCCGAGGTCGAGCAGCGGCTTGAAGAACGGCAACGACAGCGACGGGTCGAAGCCGATCGAGGTGAGGTAGATGCCCACCCCGGTGGCGATGACCAGCAGCAGCGCCATCTTCAGCCGCGCGGTGAGCCCCTGGTTGTGGCGACGCCGCACCTTGAGGTAGTCGTCGGCGAATCCGACCGCGCCGAACAGCACGGTGGCGGCGACGACCACCCAGACGTAGCGGTTGGTCAGATCCGCCCACAGCAACGTCGGCACCACCACGGCGAGCAGGATCAGCAGCCCTCCCATGGTCGGCGTGCCCGCCTTGCGCTGGTGGCTCTGCGGCCCCTCCTCGCGGATGCTCTGGCCGATCGACAGCTGGCGCAGCCCGCGGATCACCGGCGGGCCGAAGAGGATCGACAGCAGCAGCGCGGTCACCGTCGCCCCGGCGGAGCGGAAGGTGATGTACTGGAAGACGTTGAGCGCGCCCCAGAGATCGCGCAGCGGGAAGAGCAGGTGGTAGAGCATCGTCTATCCCTCCCGCCCCTGCAGCAGACGCTCGACCAGGCGCTCGAGCCGGACGCCGCGCGAGCCCTTGACCAGCAGCACGTCGCCGGAGCGCAGCTCGGCAGCGACCTCGCCGCTGGCGGCGGCGACGTCGGCGAACCAGCGCACCTCGCCGCCCGACCGGCGGGCCGCCTCGGCGAGCGGTCGCGCCTCCTCGCCGACCGCCCAGATCGGCGACAGGCCCTGCTGCGTCGCCCGCGCTCCCGCCTCGGCGTGCAGGTCGGCCGACGAGCGTCCGAGCTCGCGCATCTCGCCGAGCACCGCCCAGTGGCGCTCGCCCGGCAGGGTGAGGGCGGCCTCGACCGCAGAGGCCAGGGCGGAGGGGTTGGAGTTGTAGCTGTCGTCGACCAGCAGCGCACCGCCGATCCGACGCACCACGCCGCGTCCGGGCTCGGGGCGGATGGTGGCGGCGGCAGCGGCGATCTCCTCGAGCGGCACCCCGAGCACTGCCGCGCAGGTCGCCGCGGCGAGGAAGTTCTCGACGTTGACTCGCCCGTGCAGCGGCAGCTCGACCGTCACCGCTGCCTCGCCACCGTCCGCCGCCGGCGCGGCGCCCCTGCGCTCCAGCACGAAGCGGCTGCCGACCTGCTCACCGAGCCACACCGGGGTCTCGAGTCGATCGACGCGTAGCGGGCAGGGGAAGGGCGGATCGACCAGAGCCGAGGGGTCGAGCGCGAAACCGATCACCTCGCCACCCGAAGAGCGATGGCGCTCGGCGATCCAGACGACCCGTGGATCGGCGGCGTTGGCGATGACCAGACCGCCGGGCGCCAGCCCCTCGAGCAGCTCGGCCTTCGCCGACGCGATCTGCTCCAGACCGGCGCGTTCCGACGCTCCGAGCTCGTCGAACGCCGCCAGGTGGGCGTGGCGGACGTTGGTGAACAAGGCGACGTCGGGACGGGCCAGCCGGCTCACCGCGGCCAGCTCTCCGGGCGTCGACATACCCATCTCGGCGACCATCCACTCGGTGTCCTCGGCGATGCTCAGCAGGCTGACCGGGAAGCCGTAGAGGTTGTTGAGGTTGCCGGGGCTCGCCGCGGCGCGGAAACGCCGCGCCAGCAACGCGGCGACGAGCGTCTTGGTGGTGGTCTTGCCCGCCGACCCGGTGATTCCCAGCAGCCGCTGCGGAGTCCGCTGACGAACCGCGCGGGTCAGCGCGTGCAGCGCGGCGTAGGGGTCCGGCACCTCGAGCAGCGTGAAACCCGCAGACTCGACGGAGGGCTCGACGGAGGGCTCGACGGAGGGCTCGACGGAGGGCTCGACGGAGGGCTCGGCGGAGGGCTCGGCGGAGGGCTCGGCGGCGAGCCGCCGGTGCGCTTCGTCGACATCGCGCACCACGGCGCCGCGGGCGCCGGCCGCGAAGGCCTTGCCGACGTAGCGATGGCCGTCCGCCTGCTCGCCCGGCAGTGCGAAGAACAGCTCGCCGCCGGCGATCCGTCGGCTGTCGACGGCGATGCCGTCGAAGCGCAGCTGCGCCGCTCCGTGCACACGGCCGCCGATCGCCTCCGCCGCCTCAGCCATCGACATCTGCACGCCCCAGCTCCTCGAGCAGCTGCAGCGCGACCTCGCGGTCGTCGAACGGCAGCTTGCGGTCGCCGATGATCTGTTCGCGCTCGTGGCCCTTGCCGGCCACCAGCACCGCCCAGGACTCTCCGTCCGCGGCGGTGAACGCCAGCTCCAGCGCCCGCCGGATCGCGTCACGACGGTCGACCACGACCTCGTAGCGGCCGCCGCTGCGCTCGATGCCGACGACGACCTCGCGCAGGATCTCCTCGGGCGACTCGCGGCGCGGGTTGTCCGAGGTGGCGATGGCCAGGTCCGCCAGACGGCCCGCAGCCTCGCCCATCATCTGCCGCTTGCCGCGGTCCTTCTCGCCGCCGCAGCCGAAGACGATCGCGATGCGGCCGTTCCAGATCTCGCGCATCGACTCGAGGGTCGCCTCGAGCGCCCCCGGCGTGTGGGCGAAGTCGACCAGCACCGGCGGCGCCTGGCGCACGGCCGACGGCGGCTGGGCCGCCGGGATCACCGGATCGAGGCGACCGGGCACGAAGGGCTGCCCGGCGAGGGCCTCGCGCACGGCGCCGTGCTCGATCTCGAGCAGCTCGCAGACGGCCACGGCGGCGAGCACGTTGAGCAGGTTGTAGCGCCCGATCAGGCGGCTCTCGAACTCCAGCCGGCCGCGCGGCGTGGTCACCGTGCCGCGCATACCGGCGAGATCGAGCTGCACCGCATCCGGCCGCACCGCGGCTCCCGGATCGGCGCCGAAGGTGAGCAGCCGCCGGTCGCCGGCCGCGCCGGCGGCGCCGAACCGCCCTGCGAGCTCGCGCCCCAGGCGGGCGCCGTACTCGTCGTCGATGCCGACCGCGGCGCCGCCGTCGTCCGCCAGCTGATCGAAGAGCAGCCGCTTGGCGTCGAAGTAGCGCTCCATGGTGTGGTGGTAGTCGAGGTGGTCGCGGGTCAGGTTGGTGAACGCAGCGACGTCGTAGCGCATCTCGCCGACCCGGCCCTGGTCGAGGGCGTGCGAGGAGACCTCCATGGCGATCGCCCGGGCGCCGAGGTCGAGCATCTCCTCCAGCACACGGAAGAGCTCGCTGGCCTCCGGTGTGGTGCGCTCGCCGCCGAAGTCGTGCTCGCCGAAGCGGTAGCCGAGGGTGCCGAGGCTGCCGCAGGGGCGCCCTGCCGCCCCCAGGATGCGCTCCAGCAACCGCACCACCGTGGTCTTGCCGTTGGTGCCAGTGACGCCGACGGTCAGCATCCGGCGGTCCGGGTGCCCGTGGATGCTCGCCGCGATCGGCGCCATCCAGCGTCTCGGATCGTCGAGCTCGATCCACGGAACCGCCGGCCGATCGGCCAGCGGCCCCGGCGACGCGAGCACCGCCGACGCGCCGCTGCGCACCGCGTCCTGGGCGAAGCGGCGGCCGTCGAAGCGGGCCCCTTCCCAGGCCACGAACAGATCCTTCGGCCGGACGCTGCGCGAGTCGTGGGCGACACCCGCCACGGTGACCTCGTCGGCGATCTCCGCGCCGCGCTCGCCGAGGCTGGCGAGCGCGCCCCGCAGGAGCTCCGGCGGCAGCCCCGAGAGCGCCTGGCTGAGGGTCAGCTCGGCCATCACGGCGACCCTCCGGCCCGGGCGAGCACCATGCGGCGCGGCGGCGACTCGGGTCGCAGCACGTTGTCGGCCTGCTGCCACTCCTCGAGCACTGGCGCGATCCCGAGGTAGATCAGGCTCTCGCGCGCCACCTCGGCGAAGACCGGCGCCGCGAGCAGGCCTCCGCTCGGCGTCGCCGCGGGCTCGTCGAGCATCACCAGGCCGACGAGCCGGGGCCCCCGCGAGGGCGCGAAGCCCACGAACGAGGCCACACGGCCGGTCTCGGACATGCCCTCGCTGCTCGACTTCTCGGCGGTCCCGGTCTTGCCCGCGACCCGATAGCCCTCGACTGCCGCGCGCCGGCCGGTGCCCTCCTCCACCACGTGCTCGAGCAGCCGTATCAGCTCGCGGCGGGTCTTCTCGGAGAGCCGCAGCGGCTGGCCGGCGGGCCTCGCCACCGGCTGCACCTTGCCGTCGCGCCGCAGCGCCCGGACCACGTAGGGACGATGCACCTCGCCGCTGAGCAGGGCGGCGTAGGCGTTGGCGAGCTGCAGCGGCGTCACCGAGATGCCGTGGCCGAAGGAGGCGTAGGCGGTGCTCATGGTGTTCCAGCGCTCGCGCGGACGCACGATGCCGGCGCTCTCGCCGGGCAGGTCGACCCCGGTCGGCACGCCGAAGCCGAAGCCGGTGACCTGGTCGACGAAGGGCTCGCTGCCGGTGCGCAGCGCGGCCTTGATCATGCCGACGTTGCTCGAGTTGGCCAGCACCTCGCGGAAGGTGAGCACGCCGAAGGGCTTGTGGTCGCGGATGTACGCCCTGTCGAGGCTCACTCCGCCCATCTCGCAGTCGAAGCGGTCGTCGGGATGCACCGCCAGGGACTCGAGCGCCGCGGCGGCGGTGATCATCTTGAAGGTGGACCCCGGTTCGTAGGCGTCCATCACCGCGCGGTTGCGCCAGGTGCGCGCCTCGAAGTCGCGGAAGGAGTTGGGGTCGAAGGAGGGCAGCGACGCCATCGCCAGGATCGCCGAGTCGCGCGGATCGAGGAAGACGGCACTGCCGGCACGCGATCCGGTCTGGCGCACCGCACGCTCCAGCTCGCGCTCGACGATGTGCTGGATGCGGGCGTCGATGGTGAGCAGGAGATCGGCTCCCGGCTGCGCCTGCGGCCCCAGGGCGGTCGGCACCACCATCATGTTGCGGGCGGCGTCGAGCCGGACCCGGCGCAGCGCCGGCTTGCCGGCGATCTCGGCCTGGTAGCGCGACTCGAGCCCGGCGAGGCCGCGGTTGTCGTGACCGACGAAACCGAGCACGTGCGCCGCGACCCGACCCATCGGGTAGACGCGGCGGTTCTCGCTCAGCAGGCCCACTCCGGCGATGCCCAGCTCCTCGACTCGCCGCGCTTCGTCGTGGCCCACCCGCCGCTTGACGTAGACGAAGCTCGACGGGTCGTCGAGCAGGCGGCGCACCCGGGCGGTGTCGAGCGAGAGGCTCTCGGCGAGTCGCCGTGCGGCGTCGTCACGATCGACCTCGCGCTCGCGCATCAGCTCGGGATCGGCGAAGACGGTGGGCACCTCGACCGAGACGGCGAGCTCGCGGCCCCGCGCGTCGAGGATCAGCCCGCGAGGCGGATGCTCTTCGATCCGACGCTCCTGCTGCCGTCTCGCCGCCTCCTGGTAGAAGTCGTAGCGGCTGACCTGGAGGTGGTGGAGGCGCGCCCCCAGGATCACCATCCAGGCTCCGAGGATCACCACCACCGCGACGAGACGGGCCGGTGAGTAGCCTTCGGGCTGGCGGGTGCGGCGCAGGCGCCGCTCGACGCGGGGCGAGCTCACCGCCGCGATCCCCCGCCGTTCGAGGTCGACCGCGTGGCTGCGACGCCGGTCGAGCCGGCCGTCGTCGCCTGCGCCGCTGCCTGCGTCGCCTGTGCCGCCTGGAGCGGTGCCCGTGTGGCGGCCGACGACGGGTCGAGAGGCCGCTCGACGAAGAGGACCTGATCGAAGCGGGGAGCCCGCAACCCGTGCTCCTCCGCCAGCGCCTCGAGACGCTGTGGGCCCAGCAGGCGTCCGACCTCGACCCGCTGACGACGCCGCTCCTCGAGCAGCTCGTCGAGCTGCGCCTCGAGCCGCGCGATCTCGTAGCCCTCCTCGATCACCTCCAGATGCACCCAGGCGTAGGCGAGCAGCGCGGCGCCGAGCGGCACCACGACCAGCAGCACGATCCCGAGGTCGCGCCAACGGCGGCGATCCCGCTCGCGCACCAGGAAGGTGTTCCTCGCCGCGCGGCCGATGGCGTAGCCGGTCTTCACGATCTCCCTCGCTGCCGACGGGATCCGGCCACCGCGAAGTCAGTCGCGTTCCTTCCGCACCGGGGCGTCGCCCCGTCGGCCGTCCGGTGATCGGCCTCTCCCACCTGGAGCTCTCCCGTCACAGCCGGCGCGCCGCCCGCAGACGCGCCGAACGGGCCCGTGGGTTGGCGCGCACCTCCTGCTCGGAGGGACGCACCGGCTTCTTGGTCAGCAGCTCGACGAGACGGGTCTCGGCGCGCTCCCGGCCGGTGGTCGGATCGACCTCCCCGATCGAGTGTCGACGCAGCGAGTGCTTGACGATGCGGTCTTCGAGGCTGTGGTAGGAGATGACGACGAGGCGCCCCTCTCCGTCCAGCTGCTCGAGCGAACGATCGAGGAAGTCGCGCAGCCCGGCGAGCTCCTGGTTGACCTCGATGCGCAGCGCCTGGAAGGTGCGGGTCGCCGGATCGATGGTGCGCCGTCCGGGCGGCGCCGGTGCCACCCGGTGCACCAGATCGCGCAGTTCGCCGGTGGTCTCGATCGGCGCCTGCTGTCGCCGATCAACCATCGCCCGCGCGATGCGCCGGGCGCGGCGCTCTTCGCCGTAGTCTCTGAGGATCCTCACCAGGTCACCCTCCGATGATCGGTTGACGAGCTCCGCCGCGGTGATCCCGCAGCTGCGGTCCATGCGCATGTCCAGCGGGGCGTCGTGACGGAAGCTGAAGCCGCGATCGGCTCGATCGAGCTGCATCGACGAGACACCGAGGTCGGCGAGCACCCCGCCGACGCGATCGATCCCCTGCCGACGCAGCAGCGGGCCGATGTCGTCGAAGCGCCCGTGCACCGCGAGGAACCTGGAGCCGAAGCGCTGCAGGCGGCGCGACGCCAGCTCGAGCGCCTCGCGGTCGCGATCGATGCCCACCAGGCGAGCGCGCGGCATGCGCTCGAGCAGCGCCTCGGTGTGGCCGCCCAGCCCGAGGGTGCAGTCCACCAGCGTGGCCGCAGCGAGCTCCGGTACGTCGAACAGCTCGACGACGCGGTCCCGCAGCACCGGCAGGTGCAGGCGCGCAGGCTCGCCATCGCCGTCGCCATCGTTCGCGCCCGGCGGCGTGGGTCGGTGTTCCTCTCCACTGCGTACCACCTCCCGGGCTTCAGATTCCGCGCTCCGCGAGCGCCTCGAAGTCCGCGTCGGTGAACGGCTCGTCCGACAGGCCCTCCTCGAAGCGCTCACGGTTCCAGATCTGCAAGTGGTCCCCAGCGGCGCACACGACGACATCGCCGTCGAGCGACGCGGCCTCACGCAGGATCGGTTGCAGGACCACCCGCCCCTGACCGTCGATCTCCCCTTCCTGGCCGTAGTACATGACCCGGCGCAGGAACTTCTGACGGGCACGGTCGTTCGACGGCAGCTGCATCAGGCGCTGCTCGATGCCCTGCCATACGGCGAGCGGATAGAAGAGCGCCGCGTCCCCCACCACCGAGGTCACGAAGACGCGGGTTCCCCACTCCTGTTCGAGCACCCGACGGAAGTCCGTCGGCACCTTGAACCGGCCCTTGGCGTCGATCTTCGCCGTGCTGGAACCACGAAACACGCGCACTCCTCGAGAGACTCTGCACCCCAATGTTGAGGATTTGTGGCAAAATTAGCACTTCTGCTCCACTCTTGTCTATTCTGATCCACTCCACTCCACCGCCTCTCGCACCCCCTCCCGCCGGTCGCCGCCGAAGGCGCTAAGCCTCCTGTCCTGAGGTGGTTGCGCACGACGCTGGCGGGCACCCGCCGGAGCTTCGACGACAGCGCCCGGGCGACCAGCGCGGCTCCTGGTGCCAGCGCCCCGCATCCTGGGGACGACGAGCGGACTCCGGCGGTGCGACGAGCCAGCGGTACGCGCTAGGCGCCCAGGGGCGGCGACGCCGGTCGCGGAGCTCAGCCGCCGGCGTCGGATGCGGTGGGCTGGGTCAGCCGCTGCGGTCGCGGGCTGCTCGACGCCAGCGCTCAGCAGCGACTGCTGGGCACGAGAGCCCCAGCGGGCGGCCAGCGCACCTCCCACCTCGCAACTCGCATCCGGCAGCTCGATCCGATCCGGGCGAGACCGCAGACCGATCGGACCGGAGGCTCGGGGCTTGCTGGCTCAGGGCCTCAGGAGCCCTGGTCCTCTTCGGCTCCGGGGTCGCCGTCGGGATCCTCGAGGAGGTCCTCGCCGGCTTCTTCCTGCTCCTCGTCCTCCTCCTCCACCGGCGCCGCGGCAGAGGGGTCGCTGGCCAGGTCGGGACGTGCGAGGTCCTCGAGGATGCGCATGCCGCCCTCGTCGAGGGTGCGGCCGGTGGCGGTGCGGAACTCCTCGAGGCCGGGCGGCGGCGACGCTTCGTAGTACGCGCGCTGCTCGAGCTCGAGCAGGTATTTCTCCTGCTCGGTGCGCATCTTCAGCGCCCGCTCCTCCTCGGCGATGGCCTCGCGCACCTGCTCGAAGGGCTGGATCGAGCTCTCCCGCCGCTCCGTCACCTGCAGCACGTGCACGCCGCCGCGGGCGACGATCGGCTCGCTGATCTCCCCGGCCTCCAGCTCCCAGGCCGCCTGCTCGAGCTCGGAGGCCAGGTCGCCAGGCCCGACCCAACCGATCTCGAGCAACCTCACCGCGTCGCCGGCGTCGTCGGCGAGCTGCTGCGGCTCGCCACCCTGCTGCCACTGCTCCCGCAGCCGCGCGGCGATTCGACCCTGTTCCTCCTCGTCGCTGCTGCCGTCGCCGAGCACCACCAGCTCGCGCACCCGGACCTGCTCCGGCACCAGGAAGTCGTCGGACCGTTGGCGGTAGATCGCGCGCAGCTCGTCCTCGCTCACCTGGATGCGGGGGAAGAGCTCGCGCCCCATGACCGCCCGGAACAGCAGGTTGTTGGCCAGCGAGTCGCGGAAGCGGTCCAGGGTGAGACCCTCCTGGGCGAGGGCCATGCGAAGCTGATCGACGTCCTCGAGCTGGAAGCGCTGCATCTGCTCGGCGATCGCGTCCTCGACCTGCTGCTGGCTGATGACGATACCGAGCTGGTCGGCGCGCGAAGCGATGAGGAGCTCCTCCCAGATCGTGCGCAGCACGCTGGCCGGTGCCTCCGCCAGCGCCCGGTCACGCTCCTCCTCGGACAGCTCGGGCGCCCGCAGCAGGGCGGCACGTCGGGCCGAGAGCCGGAGCTGGTAGTCGTGCATCGTGGCGATGCGGTCGTTGACCCGCAGCATCACCCGATTGACCTCCACTGAGCCGGCGGCGGGCGCACCGCCAAACAGCACGGCGAGCAGGAGCACCGCCGGAAGCACGGCGAGCAGCACGCCGCGCCGTGACCGCGGACGTCTCCGCCGCGGACGCAGCGAGTCGATGACTCGAGATTCTGAGCTGGTGGTCGCCACGGTCGTCTCCCGATGCTGGTTCTCTCTTCGTCTCCACCCGATCGACGCGGCGCGCTCTTCATCCCCTGCGACGTTCTGCTGCGCGGCGGGCCTCGCAGCCGGCGGGTGCTGCGGGTGCAACCGTGGTCGACCCCGTCTACCTTCCGACCCGTCGGGAGCAAGCGCCCAGAGGGTGTCGCGCGCCGACGACCGGTCGGCCCGGCCTCGGCCCGCGTCGCCCACTCCGGAGGCGATCCGTCGGTCTCGACCGCCGGAGTCCCTGCCCGCCGGTGGGGCGCCTCAGGCGGATCCCGCGTCGCGGCCCGAGGGGGTCAGATCGTCCTGCACCACGAAGGGCAGGTTGGTGCGAGCCACCTCGACATTGTAGCGGCTCCAGGCCTCCTCGAGCAGGTCGCGATAGGCCCGGTCGGCTGCCTCCCGGCGCAGCTGGACGGCGATCTCGCCGCGCGCTTCGGCGAGCGGCACCTTGCCTGCGGGCATGCGGCGATCGACCGCGAAGAGATGGAAGCCGTACTCCTCCTCGACGATCGGCGTGATCTCGCCAGCCGGCGTCGCGAAGACCACCGCCGCGATCTTCGGGCTGAGCTCGTCGCGCGACAGTTCCGTGGTCACCTCGCCCGCCGGGTCCGAGGCGATGTCGAGGGCCACCTGCTCCCAGGCGACCCCCGAGGCGAGGGCACTCGCCGCCGCCTCCGCCTGCTCGCGACTGGTCAGCAGCATCTGGCGCAGCTCGACGCGCTCCGGGCGCACGAAGCGCTCGGAATCGGCGGCGTAGCGCGCCGCGATCTCCTCCTCGCTCGGCGCCGGATCGGCGCGCGCCGCGAGCAGCACCTCGGCCGCGATCAGCGGCGAATCGCCGCGATGCAGCAGCTCGCGCTCTCGCGCCAGGCGCACCAGCAGCTCGTCGTCGAGGAAGCGGCTGAAGAGAGCCGCCATCACAGCGCCCTCGAGCGACGTCGGGTCCTCGCCGAGCTGCGTCAGGTAGAGCTCGAAGTCGTCGTAGGTGAGGTCCTCGCCGTCGATTCGCGCCACCACCCCGGGACCGAAGCGCGTCGGCTCGTCGTCACAGGCGAGCTGCAAGGAGACGAGGCCCACGACGACCAGCGCGGCGACCGGCCTCGCAGCCATCCTGACGGTCCGGGGCGGAGCGTCGGAGCCGCACAGAGAGCGGTGCCCGCCGCTCACGCCACCGCCTCCGCACGCGGCGCCTCGATGCGCTGCAGCGTGGCCTGGGCGACCGCCAGGCTCTCGCGACCGGGCACCCGGTCGAGAGTCAGCACGCCGCTGGGGGAGAACGACGCGTCGCCGCGCTCGGCGACGAGCTCGATGAGCCGCTCGACGTCGACCCGGGCGTCGCGCCGCATGCGGATCACCAGCGACCCCTGCGACGACACGATCGACTGCACCCGCAGCCGCTCGGCGAGCTGCTTCAGCGTCGCCGCCCTGACCAGGGAGCGCACCTCCTCCGGCGGCGGGCCGAAGCGGTCCTCCATCTCCTCCAGGATCTCACTGGGCTCGTCCTCCCCGGCGGCCAGGCGCCGGTAGAGGTCCATGCGCAGGTTGACCTCCGCCACGTAGTCCTCGGGGATCGACATGGCGATCGGCAGGTCGATCTGGGCCGAGACCGCCGTCGCGACCTCCTCTCCCTGCAGCTCGCGAACGGTCTCCTCGAGCATCTTCAGGTAGGTGTCGATCCCCAGGTCCGAGATGTGCCCGCTCTGCTCGGCGCCCAGCAGGTCGCCGGCGCCGCGGATCTCGAGATCGCGCGCCGCGATGCGGAATCCGGAGCCGAGCTCGGTGAACTCCTCGATCGCCCGCAACCGCCTGCGCGCCTCCTCGGTGAGCACCCGGTCGGCAGGGATCGTCAGGTAGCAGAAGGCGAGCTGGTCGCTACGCCCCACCCGGCCCCGCAGCTGGTAGAGCTGGGCCAGTCCGTAGCGTTCGGCGTGGTGCACGATCATCGTGTTGACGCTCGGAATGTCGATCCCGTTCTCGATGATGGTGGTGGCGAGCAGCAGATCGTAGCGCCCCTCCTTGAACGCCTGCATGCGCTCGGAGAGGGCGCGCTCGTCGAGCTGACCGTGCCCGACCGTCATGCGCAGGCCAGGGACCAGCTCCTGCAGCTGGGCGCTGACCTGTTCGATGTCCTCGACCCGGTTGTGCACGAAGTAGATCTGGCCGCCGCGCTCGAGCTCGAACTCGATGACGTCGCGCACCAGGTCGGTGGAGAACGGAACCACCTGTGTCTCCACCGCCATGCGGTCCTTCGGCGGCGACTCGATCGTCGACAGGTCGCGCACCCCGGCGAGCGACATCTGCAACGTCCTCGGCACCGGGGTGGCAGAGAGCGACAGCACGTGCATGTCGCGGCGCAGGGCCTTCAGCTTCTCCTTGTGCCCGACTCCGAAACGCTGCTCCTCGTCGATCACCAGCAGGCCCAGCTTGGCGAAGCCCAGGTCCTGGCTCAGCAACCGGTGGGTGCCGATCAGGATGTCGACCTCGCCCGCCTTCACCCGTTGGCGGATCTCGCGCACCTCGGCGGGGGTCCGGAAGCGCGAGATCATGTCGATCTCGACCGGGAACTCGGCGAAGCGGGAGCGCAGCGTCTGCAGATGCTGGGCGGCCAGGATCGTGGTCGGAGCGAGCAGCGCCACCTGGTAGCCGTTGTCGACCGTCTTGAAGGCGGCCCGCATCGCCACCTCGGTCTTGCCGAAGCCGACGTCGCCGCAGAGCAGGCGGTCCATCGGTCGGCCACTCTCCAGATCGCGTTTGATCTCCTCGATGGCGACCAGCTGGTCCTCGGTCTCGGTGTGCTCGAAGGCGAGCTCGAAGAGGTTCTGTTCGTCGCTGTCGGGTCCGATCCGCGGCGCGTCGGCGATCTTGCGCGCCGCGTACAGCTCGAGCAGGTCGACTGCCAGCTTCTGCAGTCCCCGCCGCACCCGGCTCTTCTTGCGACTCCAACTGCTGCCACCGAGCTTGTCGAGGCGTGGCGACAGGCCCTCGACCCCGGAGTAGCGCTGCACCAGGTCGAGGCGGTGCAGCGGCAGCAACAGGGTGCGCCCGTCGGCGTACTCGATCTCCATCACCTCGGTGGCGCTGCCGGCCCTGCGCCGCAGCTCGCGCAGAGTCGGCGGCAGCTGGCTCTGGCTCGCCGCCGCCTCGTCGGCCGACCCCCCGGCGGAGAGGCTGCGCATGCCGATGAACTGGCCGATGCCGTGCTCTTCGTGCACCACGAACTCCCCCACCTTGAGATCGCGCATGCCGGAGAGGAAGGGACGCAGTCGCGAGCGGGAGCGTCGCGGCGTGCGCAGCGGGAAGAGCTGCAGATCGGAGAAGACGGTGATGCCCGCCGCGGGCAACCGGAAGCCGCGTTGCAGGCTGCCCGCGACCAGTTCGACTCCGGACGCGGCGGGATCGATCTGCCGTTGCAGGAGCATCTCGCGCAGCCGCTCCTCGTTGCCCTCGGAGACGACGAAGACGACCCGGTCGCCGCGGGCCCGTGCCGTGTCGACCTCGCGCGGAAGCCGCGGCAGCTGCCCGACCAGCATGTCTGTCGGCGTGGCGCCGAAATCGACCGCGCCCGAGACCGCCGATCCTGGCGACGCCGCGGCGCCGCCGGGAGGCTGGGGCGAACCGAGCCTGGTCACGGGGCCGAGCTCGCCGATCCGATGGTCGGCCTCGTCGATCAGCCGACGCACCGCGGCGAAGGGCAGCAGCAGGTCGGCGGAAGCGACCGCCAGGCGACCGGCGGCACGGCGCGAGTCGAACTCGTCCTCGAGCACCTCCTGGTGGTGCTCGATCTCCCGCAGCAGCAGCGCCGGATCGAGACAGACCACCCGTCGCGGGCGCAGCGATTCGAGGTCGCCGAGTCCACGCAGCTCGTCCTCCAGCGCCGGCAGGTAGTTCTCCCAACCCGGGAAGCCCTCTCCGCTGCGCAGCATGGCGAGTCGCTCGCCGGCCTCGCCGCTGGTCTCGACCCCGAGCTGCTCGAGCCGGTCGGCGAGCAATCCGGCGCGCTCGGGACCGGCCGGCAGCAGCGACAGCGGCAGGATGCGGACCTCCTCCAGCGAGGCACCCGAACGCTGTGACGCGAGGTCGAAGGCCCTGATCGACTCGACCTGGTCGCCGAACAGATCGAGGCGCACCGGATCGTCCATGCCGGGACCGAAGAGGTCGATCAGGCCACCACGCACCGCGAAGGTGCCGACCTCGGCCACCAGCTCGCTGCGGCGGTAGCCGCGCCGGACCAGGTCGACGAGCAGAGCGTCGACGTCGAGCTCGCCGCCGGCGCGTATCGAGTGCACCGCGGCGCGGAACGCCGCCTCGTCGGGCACGGCGCGGAAGAGGGCGCGCGGGGTGCAGACCAGAGTCGGCCGCGTCGCCTCGAACAGCCGATCGAGAGCGATCGCCTCCTGGGCCCGGATCTGGAGCGACGTCTCCGATTCCTGGTACGGCGTCAGGGCGGGCGAGGGGAAGTAGACGACGTCGGCGGCGGCGCCGAACAGCCGCGCCGCCTCGATCCAGCTGAGCGCGTCGGACTCGCCCGGCACGACGACGATCTGCGGCATCGCGTCGAGATCGCCGAGCAGCTCGAACAGCCAGGCAGCCACCGGTACCGGCGCGCCTCGCAGGCCGGGGCGACCCGAGCAGAGATCCCGGAAGGCGGCGCTGGAGCGCAGACGATCGGCGGCCTGGCTGAAGACGGAAGACATCGGACGCACCCGCGAGACCCGTACGCGGCCTCCGGGCCGCGGCGGCATCGCGACCCTGGAGTGTGTCAGGCATTCGCGGTGCGCCGCCATCCCGATGCCGTCGCGCCGCGGCGTCACGGCCCACCGCGTCCGGGCGGGGCTGCGTCAGAGTGCCGGCGCGGGCGGAGCCTGCTCAGCGATCGTCGCTGCTTGGGAGGACCAGGACGATCTCCGAGGGACGCACCAGCCCGAGCTCGGCGCGGATCGCTCGCTCGATGGTCTCGGGGTCGGTCTCGAGCCGCTCGGCCTGCGAGCGCAGCTCTTCGATCTCGCTCCGCGCCAGTCGGATCTGGTGCCCGAGGTCGACCGCCCGGGCCCGCGCCCGCTCCAGGTCCTGGTAGCTGCGTGCGCCGGCCAGTGCCACGGTGAGCAGCAGCAGCCCGACGAAGACCACGATCAGCCAGCCGAGCGAGCCCACCCGCCGCTCCTCCGCCGGCCCACGACGACGCAGGACCGGCGGAGCCGCAGGCGCCGCCGCGGCCCGGCCCGGCGAACGTGTCGGGCTGGCCGCGGCGCCCGCTGCACCGGGATCGCCGCGGCGCTCGGCGCGCCTGCGGGCTGATTCGGGACTGGTGCTCATCGACGAAAGTCGGCGCTGCTCACTGCGGGTCACTGCGGGTCACTGCGGGTCACTGCGGGTCACTGCGGGCAGGCACGCGGAAGGGCCGAACGATCAGCTCGGCGGCGTAGCTCGCGCCGCGCCCGGAGGGCTCGGCACACGGGCACAACTGTAGCCGATTCAGTCGTTTGCGGACAGTGCGCCGAGACATCGGAGGGTCGCGAGGCGCGGCCGGGAATCGACCGGTGGCGCCTGCGGCGGCCCCGGATCGCGACTCGATCGCGGTGTGCACGGCACGGCTTGACGCGATCCCGGGCGTCGCTATAATCATGAGTCCCTCAGGGCGTCTTCGAGCTTCGTCGGCGCCGGGAGGCGAGAGACTTTGTGACGCGGGGTGGAGCAGTCCGGTAGCTCGTTGGGCTCATAACCCAAAGGTCGCAGGTTCAAATCCTGTCCCCGCTACCAAAGTCCTCCTTCGAGGCCGATCACCCGCAACGGTGCACCGAGCCTCACCAACGCAGCCGCCGCATCCATCGGCGGCTTCGTCGTTTCTGGCCGCAAGAGCGCAGCGCGACGCGGGCGCTCACCCCGGGCGGCGCAGGCGCAGCGTGATGAAGGCCGCCCAACCGAGCAGGCCGGCGCCGACCGCGAGGAAGGGCGCCGCGGCACCGACCGCCCCGAGGAGCGCACCCGACGCCAACGGTCCGGCGATCCGCGCCACGCCGCCCCACGCCTGCTGCACCCCGAGCACGGCGCCGACCTCGCCTTCTGCTCCGGCGGCCGAGATCTGCGAGGTGGTCGACGGATAGAGCAGCGACTGTCCGGCCGCCAGCAGGATCGTCGCGGCCGCCACCCCGAGCAACGAGTCGGGAAGCGGCAGCGCCAGCACCGAGAGCGCGAGCAGCCAGCCTCCCGCGAGCAAGACCGCCGTCTCGCCGTAGCGCCGCAGCAGCGGCGGCAGCAGCACCGCCCGCATCACCAGCGAGGCGCCGGCGAGCAGGGCGAAGAACTGCCATATACGGGTCTCGTCGACGGCGTGCCGGCGCTGCAGGAAGAGCCCGACGACCGCCAGCACCGCGTTGGTTCCGAACATGCCGACGGCGTAGGTCCAGATCAGCAGGTGCAGTCGCCGCGACGGCGCCGCCGCGACCTGCACGAAGCGACTCAACAACGACGCCGCCGGCGGCGACGCCGGTCGCAGGGCACCCGGGGCCGGGAGCAGCAGCGTCGCCGCGACGAGCGCCGCGACGCAGACCGCCGCGGCCGCGAGCCCCGGTGCCTGCGGCGAGATCGGCACCAGCAGGGAACCGAGCAGCGGCCCGACCACCGCGGCGCCGCTCGTCGCCGCGGTGAGCCACCCGATCCGCACCGCCCGCTCGCCTCTGGGAGCGTGGTCGGAGATGAGCGCGAAGGTCACCGACACGGTGCCGCCGCCGACGCCCTGCGCCAGGCGGCTGACCAGCAGCAGCAAAAGGGATCCGGCGAGGGCGAAGCCGACGAAGGAGACCACCAGCAGAGCGAGCCCCGCGACGATCACCGGCCGGCGACCGATGCGGTCCGACAGCCGCCCCCACAATGGTGCGGTGATCGTCTGGGCGACGGCGAACGACGCCACCAGCCAACCGACCGCGAAGGGGTCGGCGCCCATCTCGGTGGCGTAGTAGGGCAGCAGCGCCAGCACCAGGAACGACCCCAGGGTGTCGGCGAAGGCGACCAGCATCAGCGTCGCGAGCACGGCACGGCCCGACGGCCCGGTCGCACCGACCGCCGTCGCGCCGGGCTCAGACGGCATCGCGGCGGCCCCAGACCAGGAACACCGCGGCGCTGAGCGCCATGAGCAGCACGCCGTAGGTCGCGGCCAGACCGATCTGCTGCAGGCGCAGAGAGGACAGCACCTCGATGGAGATCGGCCGCGTCGAGTAGGTGTAGAGCACGATCGAGGTCACGAAGTCACCGGCGGCGGTGAGGAAGGCGAGTGCGGCGCCGGCGACCAGGGCGGGGCGCAGCAGCGGCACCACCACCGCGGTGAGTCGCCTGCGCGGCGGTGCACCCAGCGCCGCCGCCGCTTCCTCGAGCGACGGGTCGAGCTGGCGCAGACCCGCCAGCGCGGCGCGACCGGTGACCGGCAGGCTGCGCACCAGGTAGGCGAGCGGCAGGATCCAGGGAGTGCCTATCCACAGGAAGCGACCGAGCCAGGGCCGGCTGACCGAGAAGGTGGCAGCGAGGGCGATCGCGAAGACGGTGCCGGGGATCGCCCACGGCAGCGCCACCAGGCCCTCCAGCAGTCGGCCGAGACGCCCCCCCGCTCGCAGCGAGAAGCGGGCCGCCAGCAGACCGAGTGCCACCGCCAGTGCCGTGGCGACGCCGGCCATCCAGAGCGAATTGACCAGCGGCCGCAGCCGCTCGGGCTCGGCGAAGAGAATCGTGTAGTTGCCGAGATCGAGCACCGGCGGCAGCGCCTGGGTGGTCCAGGTGTCCGGCGGTACGAACGAGAGCAGCAGCAGGGTCAGGTGCGGCAGCATCAGGACCCCGGCCGCGGCGGTGCACACCACGGCGAGCAGCCAACGCCAGGCCGCGGACGGCCGACGGCGACGCAGCACCGCGCCGCGCAGCCCGGTGGCGCCGCCCGGCGCGGCGGTGTCGACCCAGCGCATGGCGACCAGCGCGGCGAGCGCCAGGGCGGCGAGCGCGATCGTCTCGACGTGCGCCAGCGCCAGATCGCCGTTGAGCTTCGAGGCGACGATCTGGGTGGTCATGACGCGGAAGCCGCCGCCGAAGATGTACGGCGCCGAGAACGATGCCAGGGCGGTCATGAAGGTCAGTAGCGCCGCACCGGCGAGCGCCGGCCGCAGAAGCGGCAGGGTGACGCGGGCGAGGCGGCGGATCGGGGTGCAGCCGAGCGCGGTCGCCGCCTCGTGGTAGGCGCCGTCGATTCGCGCCAGCGCCGCGCGCGTGAAGAGGTAGAAGTAGACGTACATCGAGTAGGCGTGGACCAGCAGGATGGCGCCGGCTCCCTGCAGACGCCAGCGCACCTCGAAGCCCATGGCCTGCAGCAGACGCGCCACGAAACCGCTCTCACCGTAGAGGAAGAGGAAGGCGATCACGCCGACCAGCGGCGGCAGCGCCACCGGCAGGGCGACGAGAGCGCCGAGCAGCCGGCGCCCTGGGAAGTCGGCGCGCTCGAAGAGGAAGGCCAGCGGCACACCGACCGCCGCCGCCAGGACCACCGAGGCGATCGAGGTCCAGATGCTGCGCCACAGGGCCATCCACTCATCGGCTCGACGGCCGAACTCGGAGACGGCGGAGAGCGAAAAGCTGCCGTCGACCTGGACCGCAGCGAGCAGGGTGATGAGCAGCGGATAGCCCACCAGCCAGGCGAGCAGCGCGGCGACGAGGGCGGCGCCGCTGGACGCGCCCACTGCACCGAAACGCCTCGAGGACGCGACGCCCGCCGTCATCCGCTCGGCCCCCGGTCGGGGAAGACGACCGGCAGAGCCCCGGACCTGGGACGCAGCCGGACCGCGCATCCCCGCTGCAGAGCGTCCGGATCGACACGGCCCTGCAGGAGGGCGACCTCGATGCGAGCTTCCTCGACCACGATCTCGAGATACGACAGGGCGCCGGCGAAGCGCACGTCTGCCACCGTACCGCTGAGCCACTGCTCGCCGCCCGAACCGTCGGCGGCCGCGTCGTGGCGACGTTCGCCGCCCCTCACCTCGACGTCCCAGTCCTCGGGACGGACCCACATCCGCAGCGGTGCCTCGCCGCCCGGCGGGCCGACGACCTCGATAGGCGACCCCGACCTCTCGGTCGGCGCCAGGACCGGCCAGCTCGCCTCGGCGTCGGCGCGCAACGGGCGAACCCGTAGCTCGCCCCCGCGGCGCTCGGTCGGCCAGGCATCGAGCACGCTGGAACGACCGATGAACGAGGCCACGAAGGCCGTCGCCGGAGTGCGGTAGAGCCGTTCGGGCACGTCGACCTGCTCGAGGCGACCCGCGGAGAGCACCGCCACGCGATCTCCGAGCTCGAAGGCCTCGTCCTGTTCGTGAGTGACCAGCAGGCAGGTCGTCTCGACCGCGCGCAGGGCGTCGGCCAGCTGCTGCCTGGTGCGCTCGCGCAGCTCCGGGTCGAGGTTCGACAGCGGTTCGTCGAGCAGCAGCAGGTCGGGCTCGGTGGCCAGCGCCCGGGCGAGCGCGACACGCTGCTGCTGTCCGCCGGAGAGCTCACCGATGCGCCGCCGCTCGTAGCCGGTCAGGCCGACCAGCTCCAGCATCTCGCCCAGCCTCTCCTCGCACCGGCTCGCATCCCACCCCAGCGACCGGGGGCCGAAGAGCACGTTGCCGCGCACGTCGAGATGCGGGAAGAGAGCATAGTTCTGGAACACCAGGCCGATGCCGCGCCGGTGCGGCGGAACGCCGTCGAGCCGCTTGCCGCGCAGCTCGACGATGCCGCTACCCTGCTCGAAACCCATCAGGACGCGCAGCAGCGTCGTCTTGCCCGAGCCGCTCGGTCCGAGCAACGCCACCGTCTCGCCGCGCTCGACGTCGAGATCGATGCCGCGCAGCACCTCGACCGCTCCGTAGGCCAGGTGCAGGTCGCGGATCTTCAGCAAGGCGCCGGCCCGCCCGGTGGCCGCAGCGACCTCATCCCCGTCCGCGCACGCTGCGATCCCAGACCTGCATCCAGTCGGCGCCCTCTTCCTCGAGCCGCCCCCAGTCCACCGGCGCGGGCCGCAGCTCGGCCTGCACCCGCTCGGCCCAGGACGGCAGCTGCGATGCCGGCAGATCGGTACGCGCCGGCAGCCGGAACGCCTCGCGCGCGGCCAGCAGCAGGGCCTCCCGAGAGCCGAGCCAGTCGACGAACTCCGCCGCCTCGGCGGCGTGACGGGCTCCAGCGACGATCGCCACCGCGTCGTCGATCACCGGCGCGCCGCTGGACGGGAACCGGTAGTCGATCGGGGCACCGCGATCGATCAGGCCGAGGATGTCGGTCATCTCCCAGACCGTGACCAGCCCTTCCTGACGCACCAGCTTCTCGTGCAGCAGGGCCGGGCTGTGCACGTACTCCCTGGTCTGGGCGTCGAGCGAGCGCAGCCACTCGAAACCCGCCTCGGGCGTGTCGGCGCGGGCGATCAGATGGCCGAAGATCGTGCGCATGGTGCCGGAGGCCAGCGGATCACGGATCAGCACCTCGTCGCGCCAGCGGGGATCCAGCAGGTCGTCCCAGTCCGCCGGCGCCTCCTCGGCCGTCACCGCCTCGCGGTTGAAGACGATCAGAGTGGGGGTGCGGTAGACGGCGGTCCAGTGCCCGTCGGCATCGCGGGCCGACGCCGGCACCGTCTCGGCCCAGCTCGGACGTCGCGGCTGCAGCAGGCCCTCCTTGGCGGCACGCGAGAAGAGCACCTTGGGGCCTCCGAACCAGACATCGGCCTGTGGATTCGCCCGCTCCGAGCGGATCCGGTCGAGCACCTCCTGCGATCCCATGTCGAGGAAGCGCAGATCGACCTCCGGGCGCGCCTGCTCCCAGGCCCGCTCGATCTCCACCAGCAGATCCCTGCCGTGGGGTGAGTAGAGGACCAGCGGCAGGCGACCGTCGCCGCACGAGATCGCGGTCATCAACGCCGCGGCGGCGAGCAGCCGACGAGCCGCGCTCAAGGCGCCTCGCGGACCACCAGCAGGCCGCGTTCGAAGAACAGGTGCAGGACGCGCTGCAGCTCGGCCTCGCTCATCGACCCCTCGGCGAGCTGCTGCAGCTCCCGATAGCTCTCCGCCCGAGCCAGCCAGTCGCTGACCGAGATGTCGGCGCGGCTCACCGGCTCGAGGCGGTGGAAACGCTCCGTCTTGATCAGCTCGGCGCCGGCCTCGAGGTGTTCGACGAACGCGTCGCGGGTGGGGATCTCCTCGGGGCCGAGGGCTCCCGAGGTGTCGGCGATCTCGTCGGATCCGGCGCCAGGCTCGACGACGGCCTCCGTTGCCGGCTCGTCGGATGCCGCCTCGGCCGCCTGCTGCGATGCCGGCGGCTCGGGCGCCTGCTCGCTGCGCTCGCTGGCGAGCGCAGCGCCGAGATCCGGCTCCTTGGAGCCCTTCCGCGTCTCGCCGCTCAGCTGCTGCGGCACCTCGTCGAGGCTCAGGGGACGGGTCGGGCGTGCGCTGACGAACGGGGACTTCTGCTTCATCCTCTCCGCCGCGGCCTTCTGCAGCTCGGAGGTGCGAAGGCCACCGGGCGCCGTCTCCTCCTGCCAGTCGAAGGCGGGGCTCGTGCCACCTCGCGAAGAGGTCCGTGTCCGCTCCCTGCCCCTGGCCGCCTCGCCCTCGCCCTCGCCATCCAGCACGCCGTCGACACCGGTCTTCTCGCTGAACTCCTCGCCGCGTCCCTCGCGGGCCGCCGCGATCGCCTCCTGGCTCAGCGGCACGAAGCCGCTCGGCGACTCGCCATCGTCGTCTTCCGCCGCTGCCGGACCGGGGTCCGGCGGCGCGGCGCCCAGCGGCCCGTCGTCTGTCGAGGAGCTGGCCTCGCCGCGGTCGCGCTGGGCGAGCGGGATCACGTCCGGCGGGATCACCAGACCCGGCTGCGCGGTGTCGTCCTCGTGGCCGACCGGCGCGTCCGCCTCTGCGGATTCGTCCTCGACGCCGGTCAGATCGAGATCGAACCCGTCCTCCGCCGGTGGGTCGACCTCGACGCCATCCGACTCGCCGGCCGCCCCGGCCGTGGCGGCGTCCTCCTCGACCAACGGCACCACCGTCTCCTCACGATCCGAGGCACCGGCGCCGGGCGGCAGCGAGCTCGGATCGATGTGCAGGGCCAGGGTCTCCTCGCCGTCACTCACCGGCGGCGTCGGACGCTGGGAGGGCTCCGCGCCGACCTCGCGCTCGCCGGACGGCGCGCGCGGCGGCGCGACGATCGGCCCGCCGCCATCGTCATCCACCGGCTCGCCGGCGCCCGCGTCGCTGACGGCTGTCTCTGTGCTGGCCTCGCGTGGCGGGACGGCGACGCCGTCGACGTCCTCCCCGGCTCCCTGCCGAGCCGCCAGCTCGAGTCGCATCAGGGCGTCGTTGGCGACCCGATTGGCGCTCAAAACCAGCTCGCGCGCATGGCGCAGCTGGAGCAACGCCTCGGCGAGACGCTCTTCGACCTCGACCTTGTCGATCTGCACGTCCTCGAGTTGGCGCAGGCGCAGCCGGGTCTCGCTGAGCTCGCGTTCGACCTCGGCGCGCAGACGCCGCTCGGTGCGGTTGCGCTCGCTGAGAAGCTCGAGCTGTACCTCCAGGCTGGCGGCGCGCGCTGCGGCCTCGGACTGCTCGCGGTCGGGATCGGCGGAGCCGTCGAGCGTCTCGGTCGGCGCGCCGGATCCGGCGGCGGAGTCCGCGCCGCCGTCGTCGGGCCCGCCAAGCTCGATCGCCACCCGAGTCGCCTCGAGCTCGGCGAGGCGCTCGCGCAACGCCGAGACCCGGGCCTCGAGCGCGCCGCGCGATCCGAGGTCCGCTTCGGCGCTCTCGCGCTCGAAGGCCTCGACGAACGGCTCGACCAATCTCTCGAGGTCGACGCCGACGACCTTCGGCACTCCGAGGAACCTGAGCGCCATGCCCGACAGCCCCTCTTCGCTGAGCTCGAGGCGCACCACCTCGGACTGCAGGCTCAGTGGCTCGGCCTGCGGACGGTGGATCTGCACCTCGAGACGCGATCCGACCGGGAGCGTGCGCTCGGTGCGCACGAACAGACCGCCGGCCGAGAGGTTCTCCAGGAACTCGTCGCGAGCGCCCTCCCCGCCCTGCAGCTGGACCCGTACGCTGGGGAAGTGGGCGCGCGGATGGCGTCGGCGGTTGCGGCTCACGGCGGTGCTCGGGAGGCGTTCGATCGTCGGGTATCGGTGGGACGCCGCATGATGACACAGCACCCCGGCCCGGGGCAGCGCCGCGAGCGGCCGGATCGACCGACGCGGAGCCACCGAGTCCGCGACGGCGGCCACTGCCGGCTGGCGCCCGGCCTCAGCCGCCCTGCTCGATCACTGTCGGACCGTCCAGCACGACGCGTCCCGGATCGACCGACTGCCGGGTCCCGTCGCTCCACAGCACGTCGACCGAGTCGATGGTCGTGCGCGGCCCGAGGCCGAAGACGATCGGCAGCTCGGACTGGCTCTGGTAGGAGCGCGCCGGCTGCACGGTACGGCGCAGCTCGAGGTCGCCGCTGCGCAGCACCACGGTGCTGCCGATCGCGTCGGTGCTCACCGAGGCGCCGTCGCCGCGCAGCTCCAGGCGCACCCAGTGATGGCCGAGCTGCTGGTCGTTGCGCACCAGGTAGGGCCGGTCGCCGGTCTGCAGAAGCACGACGTCGAGGTCGCCGTCGAGGTCGATGTCGGCGTAGGCCGAGCCGCGACCGACGATCTTCTCGGCCAGTGCGCCGGCCTGCTCGACCTCGAGGTAGAGGCGCGAGCCTTCGGCGCCGGCGTTCCAGAACAACTGCGCCGACTGCCGGTACTCCTGGCTCGGATCGATCGAGTGGATCTCGTTCTCGAGATGGCCGTTGGCCTGCAGCAGATCGAGTCGGCCATCGAGGTCGTAGTCGAAGAAGAAGACGCCGAAGGAGAGCACGCGGCGCGACGGTGCGCCGAGACCGGCTCCGATCGCCTCGTCGGCGAAGAGCTCCGCGGACCCCTGGCTGACGTAGAAGGACGACATCTCGTTGGCGAAGTTGCCGATCGCGAAGGCGAGGTCGGAGTCGCCGCGCGGATGGGCGGAATCGATGCCCATGGCGCCGGTGGCGTTGCCGTCGCGCCCGTAGGCGACGCCGAGCAGCTCGCCGACCTCCTCGAATGTGCCGTCGCCGAGGTTGCGGAAGAGGAAGTTCTGCACCGTGTCGTTGGCGACCATCAGGTCGATCCACCCGTCACCGTCGATGTCGGCCGGCGACACGCCGAGCGACTTGGCGACCGGCAGTCCGGTCGCCGGGTTGACCACGTGCAGGCCGGCCTGCTCCGCGACAGGAGTGAAGCGCACCGGTCCGCCGGCCTCCGCGGCGCCGTCGTTGCGGTAGAGGTAGGGGAAGGTGCCCTGGTAGTTGACCGGCGGTCCGTACGCGCGTTCGTTGCCGGTGAGGGTGTAGTTGATCTCGCGATCGATCTGCGGCGACCAGCGCACGTAGTTGCCGACGAACAGGTCGAGGTCGCCGTCGCGGTCGTAGTCGAGGAAGGCGGAGCTCGAGCTCCACTCCGCGGGATCGCCGCCGAGACCCGAGGCCTCGGTCTCGTCGACGAAACGACGGCCGCCGCCGGGAGCCGCGACGTTGCGCAGGAAACGGTTGGTGCCCACCGCGGCGACGAAGACGTCGGGAAAACCGTCGCCGTCGACGTCGCCCACCGCGACACCGGTGCCGTACAGGTGCAGATCGATGCCCCGCTCTCGCGCCTCGTCGCGGAAGCTCCCGCTGCCGTCGTTGACGTACAGGGCAGTGCGCGCCGGATCGCGATCCGGTCCCTGGTCCCAGCTACGCGAGTTGACCAGCAGCAGATCCTGGTCGCCGTCACGGTCGAAGTCGAGGAAGGCGCCGCCGCCGCCCATGGTCTCGGGCAGCAACCTCTCTCCGAGCGCGCCGTTGCTGTGCACGAAGTCGATGCCGGCCGCCGCGGTGACGTCGACCCAGGCGACTGTGGGCGGAATCACCTCGGAGCCTTCGGCCGCCGGAGCCTCCGGCGCCGCGGCGGCGATCTCGCTGTCGGGGCCCATGGAGCGCGGCCGGTTGACCCAGAGCAGGCCGGCTGCCACGACGGCGGCGATCGCCGCCAGCGCCCAGGCAGAGCGTCGCAGTGCGACGCCGATCACCGCGTCGTCCTGCTCCTCTTCCTCCAGCTCGCCGGGGGCCGACCGCTCGACCTCCTCGAGGTCCTCCGAGCGAGCCCCATCGCGCTCGTCGGCTGCCGCCATTCCGTCCCGCTGTTCCCGACTCATCGCTGTTCTCCTTCGCCGGCCAAACCGCGCGGTGCCGGCGGCGAACCGGCCCCGCCGCCCGCGACCGGAGTCGCCATCGCAGCTGGCTCGGCGGCGGCCGCGAGCTGATCCGTCGCTGCCCCCTTCGCCTCGAGCCGGGCCGCCACGGTGGCGGTCGGGCGGGCGACCTCGAGGGAGAAGGGATCCTCGGTGAAACCGAGGCTCTCCTCGCGATTGAGCTGGTAGACGACGATCGCGTTCGCCGCGGCGTCGGCAGCCGGATCGTTGCGCCGGGCGACGGCGATGGCAATGTCGCGGGCATTGTCGTCGAGCTTGTACTTCGCGTACAGCTCGCGGTGGCGCGCAGCGTCCTCCGGCTGCTCGAGCTGGCGGTAGACGAGGTCGAGATTGAAGTGCGCGGTGGCGTTCTCGGGGTCGATCTCGAGCGCGGCGCGGAACTGCGACGCCGAGTCCTCGAGCAGCTCGCGACGACGCTCGGCGCGCCCCGGGCCGCGTTCGCTCTTGGCGCGCTCGAACAGGGTCTGACCGAGCTCGTTGAGCACCCGGTAGTCCTTCGAGAAGTCGAAGCCCCTGCGCCGCAGCTCGGCGCTCGACGAGGTGGTGATCGAGCGGAAGTTGTCGATCGCCTCGTCGAGGAAGCCGTTCTGCTTGTTGACCAGGCCAGTGAACCACGCCACGTTCCACGGCGGTGCCGGCGGGTCGAAGGCGGCAGCCCGCTGCAGCGCCTCGATCGCCTCGTCCTGCACCGTGCCCTGCGCCAGGTAGACGCGCGCCAGGTTGAGCGGGCCGTCCGGCCGACCGAGGCGCTCGACCTCGCGGAACGCCTCCTCGGCGCCGCGCAGCTCGCCGACGCTGCCGCCTCCCTTGCGCAGGAGCCCGATCCCGTAGTCGTTCCAGCGCTGCCACAGCGGGATGTCGACGTCGGCGACGGTGATCGGAGCCAGGCCGCGACCCACCGGGAGCTCGACCCGATCGGTCGCCAGCGTCATCACCGGCAGCTCGTTGCGGTAGCCCTCGCCGTAGACGTGGCGCATGTAGGTGGTGTCGAACTTGCGGTAGTGCAGCGTCGCCTCGAGCTCGAGCGGGCCTGTCAGGCCAGGCGGCAGATCGAGCCGGTAGTGCACCACGTCGGCGGCGCCGGGGGGGATCTGGTTGTTGTAGAGCGGCACGAAGATGTCCTGGGCGTTGCGCCGGTCGATGCGGCGCCCTTCGCGATCGAGCATGTAGACGTTGACGAAGTGCGACCACGGGTCGACCGCTCCGTCCTCTCCCATGCCGCCGCTGCGGCCGATCACGTCGCCGCCGCTGCGCGCCGTCAGCTCGAGCCAGATCTCATTGGAGTCCGCCGTGCCCTGGGTGAACAGGTGCCCCATCTTGACCGTGCGCACCACCACCTCGACCAGCACCGAGCCGCCCGGCTCGAGGGCCGGCAGCTGCGGCCGCAGCGGCGCGACGAGCTCGTCGTCGATCGTGCCGCCCGGCTTGAGACCGAAGATGTCGACCCGCATCACGCCGTCGTTGAAGGCGACGTGCTCCGCGATCACCGCTTCGACCGTCTCCTCGGGCACGTCGATCACGTCGACCAGCCCGATCACCGCCGTGTTGGCGGACGGGAAGAGATGGTTGTGCACCGACAGCACGTCGCCATCGAACCGCTTGGCGCCGAAGTCGTCGGACTCCTCGAGCGGCATGTGGCAGCCGTTGCAGTTCGACTGCGCCGTCTCGGGGTAGTAGAAGCTGCCGACGCCATGGCCGGAGACGCCGCTGAGCAGGAAGGCATCGTAGTGGTTCTGCCCCCGCAGCCACTTGTACCCGTTGAGCTCCTCCGGCAGGTGCACCTTGTGGCAGGTCGAGCAGAACTCGGTACTCTGGTGCAGCGGCTTGAGAAAGGTCTTCCGATGCAGCTCGGGCTTGGACTTGACCAGCTGCTCGTTGACCCACCGTAGAGCGGCGCTGTCCGAGAAGGCGAACGGATAGTGCTGCGGTTCCTCGATCGTGTAGTCGGCGTTGCCGCGCGGTGAGTTGACGTGGGTGATCGAGTGGCACACGGTGCAGGTGATGCCGGCGTGCGCGGTCGGATCGCTGACGTCGTCGAACTCCGGGTCGTCGAAACGGCCGCTGAAGAACGGCACCGGATCGTGGCAGCCCGCACACCAGCGGGAGGCCTGCAGCGAGCCGTCCCGGGCCAGCGCCATCTCGCGGGTCTCGCGTACCGAAGTCAGGTACGGCGGGTTGTTGAAGCTGCTCAGCCGGTGCACGCTGCTGCTCCACGCGTCGTGCACGTCCGGGTGGCAGCTCTGGCAGTACTCGGTGTTGCCGAGCACGTCGGCCGGAATGAAGTTGCCGGTGGCGGTGCGGGCGAGCGACGGGAAGAAGTACTGCTCGCCGCTTGCCGGGCCGACCTCGTTCCAGCGCCTCGGGTCTTGCGCCTGCAGCACCAGCATCACGCCGCCGAGGATCGCGGCAACCACCGCCCAGCGCACGCCGACGTTCCAGCGGATGCGCGGCCCGGCGAGACGGTGGATGACGAACAGCCAGGCCGCGGCGAGCGGCGACAGCACGTGCAGCCACCAGGAGACCGAGCGCACCGCGGGATCGCGCACCTCGACGATGCCTTCGATGCGGGTCAGCACGAGGCCGCTGACGAGCAGCACCAGGGAGACCGCGAAGAGGGCGTAGCCGACCTTCACCGCGCGCCGGTTCGGCTTGTTCCAGGTGTTGCGCATGTGGCCGGCGCCGAACACCAGGACCGGCACGACCAGCGCCAGGCCGAGCACCAGGTGGCCGAGGAACATGAACAGGTAGAACCAGTTCTGGTAGGTGGCGCCGCTCGCCGCTTCGAGCAGGCGCACGCCGAGCAGGTAGACGGCGTTGACCGAGAGCAGTGCGAACAGCCCGAAGACCACCGCCAGGACCGGCTTGAGGCGCGGTCCGACGGCCTCCCGGCGCTTGCGGCGAGGCGGCACCGCGGGGCGGGGCGGGGTCGCGGGGGTGGTGCTCATTTCGGGGCCCTCATCTCGTCTCCTGGGTCTCTGCTCTGTGTCTCACCGCGCGTCTCACCGCTTTTCCCCGGCGCTCGAGGAGCCTCGCCGGAAGGGCGGCGCGTGAACTCCGAGGAACCACCCCCTGTCGGGGCTCGACGCACCCTGGCCTGCAGACCCCCTGCCGCACGCCACCGGTCGATCGCGGGTCGCGCCAGCGGGGCCTGCAGCGCCGGGCTGGTGATGGCGCCTCGCATCCGGGCTCCGACGGTGGAGCAATTACCGCGCCGCTCGCGCCCAACCCGCTCCGCCCGCGAGAGCCGACCCCGCGCGAACGCCACTTCCGCGGCCCCGCCAGGCGATCCGTGGTCCGGCGACGCCTGCCGCCGAGCGCCGCACCGGGCCAGGCCCGGCCCCTACATCCCGTAGAGCCTACGCCTGACCGTACAATCTATGTGCACCGCACCCGGGCCGAGGCGCGCGAGGCGTGCCGTCGGTCGATCCGTTCGGCGGGCCGGCGTCCGTGGTGGCCTGGGGCCCGACGAGCGATCCGGCCCCAACGCCTGGCGACACCGGGTGGGGCGACGCCCCGAAACGACGCCCCGAACGAGCAAACACCGTGCCCCGAGATCCCCATCCGAGCCCGGCACCGGTCCGCGAGCGCGTCGTGCAGGCGCGACGGCCTCGCCTCTACCGGGTGCTGCTGCACAACGACGACTACACGACGATGGAGTTCGTCATCGTCGTCCTGATGCGCTTCTTCGGCAAGTCGGTGGCCGAGGCGACCGAGCTGATGTTCCAGGTCCACCTCGAAGGCAGCGCCATCGCCGGGGTGTTCCCGCGCGAGATCGCCGAGACCAAGGTGCGCGAGACGACGCGCGCCGCCGAGGAGGCCGGCATGCCGCTGCGGGTCACCGCGGAGCCCGATTCGGCGGCTCCCGACGAGGACGACTGATCCTCCGGCAGCCGAGGTCGCCCGCAGTCAGAGCAGCGAGCGCTCCTGCAGCCACTTCTGGTTCAACTTCGAGAGGTAGCGCTCGCCCGAGTCGGGCAGCAGGGTGACCACCAGGCCGCTCCCATCCGCCAGGTCCCGGTCTGCGATCTGCAGCGCCCCGGCGACCGCCGCGCCACCCGAAGAACCGCTGAAGATCGCTTCGCGGCGCGACAGGTCGAGCACCGTCTGGTAGGCGGTACGGTCGTCGATGGTGATCACCTCGTCGATGTAGTCCCACCACACCGCGGTCGGCATGAAGTCCTCGCCGATGCCGTCGATCAGGTAGCCGTGGATCTTCTCGGCCGGCGGCAGCTCGCCGTGCTTCGAGTAGTGCTCGTAGACGCTGCCCACCGGATCGACGCCGACCACCCGTACCTCCGGATTCTGCTCCTTGAGGTACTTGGCGGTGCCGCTGATCGTTCCGCCGGTCCCCATGCCGGCGACCCAGTGGGTGATCTCGCCGTCGGTCTGGCGCCAGATCTCGGGACCGGTGGTCTTGTAGTGCGCCATCGGGTTCGACTGGTTGTAGTACTGGTACGGCAGGAAGGCGCCCCGCTCGTCGCGGATCCTCTCCGCGACCTTGTAGTAGCTGCGGGGGTCCGTCGGCTCGACGTCGGTGGGGCAGGTGATCACCTCGACCCCGAAGGCTTCGAGCAGCGCCACCTTCTCCTTGGGGATCTTGTCCGCTGCGGTGCAGATCAGCCGGTAGCCGCGCAGAGCCGCCACCATCGCCAGGCCCAGTCCGGTGTTGCCCGACGTCGGCTCGACGATCAGACCCCCGGGCTGCAGCTCGCCGCTGGCCTCCGCGGCGTCGATCATCTCGATGCCGATGCGGTCCTTGACGCTCGAGCCGGGATTGAAGCTCTCGACCTTGGCCACCACGTTGCCCGCCTCGTGCAGGCGTGCGAGGCGCACCAACGGCGTGTTGCCGAGGGTCTCGAGGATGTCGTCGTAGATCTCCATCGCGGCTCCGAAGGGTCTGAACGGCCTTGAGGCCGATCGGTCGTGCGTTGGTCGTCCCGAGGCGGCGCGGCCGGCGCGGTCTCCGCCGCCCGGACGACCCGGGGCCGGACGCCCTGACGGGCGCTGGAGCCACTCGCGGCTGCCGTGGCGGCCCGAGGATCCACCGCACCCGAGGAAGGCTGCCGCGGCTCCCGGCGGCAGGCGCGGCGCCCGAGGGGGCCTCGTCCGCGATCCTCGTCTGTCGGCGCGGCGGCGTGACACCACGCCGCGTGTCGCACGGCGGCGCAAGCCTATCCGCAGCGACTCGCGAGCGATAGCCGCGCTCGCCATCTCCGCCCGGACGGCGGCTGCCGCGGCGGCGCCGCGCTGCTACAGTCCCGGTCCCCTCCGACGCCTGGCGCCGGAGGCCTCGGCGGCGACGCGCGCCTACCGATCCGGTCGATGCCGCCGTTCCACGCGCCCCGCCAGACGAGCACTTCGGTCGCGCCGGGCCCACGATTCTCCACCTGCTGCGTGCGCGGCGCCGCCGCAACGATCTCCGATCGACGATGAACCAGATCCCCCGACCCGAGGCGGACGCCAGCGTCGCCGCACCGCGATCCGACGCACCTGCGCCGCAGACCGGTGCAGAGCAGCAGCGCCGGCTCCCGGCGACGCTCGAGGAGCTGCGGCTGCCCGATGGGCGGACCCTCTACCTGCTCGGCACCGCGCACGTCTCGCAGGCCTCGGTCGACGACGTGAGGGCCGCCTGCGACCTGCTGCGACCGGACTCGATCTGCGTCGAGCTGTGCGCGGCCCGCCACCGCAACATCCAGGACCCGGCGGCCTGGAAGCAGCTCGACATCTTCAAGGTCCTGCGCGAGGGCAACGCGCCGCTGCTGCTCAGCTCGCTCGTGATGACGGCCTTCCAGCGCCGCATCGCCAGGGAGCTCGGAGTGCAACCGGGCGCCGAGATGATCGAGGGCATCCGGCAGGCCGAGGCGCTCGCCGTGCCGCTCGTGCTCGCCGACCGCGACATCCAGGTGACACTGCGCCGCACCTGGCGCAACCTCGGCTTCTGGAGCCGCCTCAAGCTCCTGTCGCAGCTGATCGGCAGCGTCTTCGTCAGCGAGTCCATCTCGGCCGAGGACGTCGAGCGCCTCAAGCAGGGCGCCGAGCTCGAGGGCATGCTCGCCGAGATGGCCAAGGCCTTCCCGCAGGTCAAGAAACCCCTGATCGACGAGCGCGATGCCTACCTGGCGCACGAGATCGCGGCCGCACCCGGCGAGTCGGTGCTGGCCATCGTCGGAGCCGGCCACGCGCCGGGAATCCGCCGCCTGCTCGGCGAGCCGATCGACATCGAGGCCCTGCAGAGAGTCCCCCCGGCCTCACCGTGGCCGAAGATCCTTCAGTGGGCGATCCCGATCGCCATCATCGGCCTGCTGGTCTACGGATTCTTTCGCGGCGGTCTGGAGGAGTCCCTGGCCTCGGCCGGGCTCTGGGTGCTGATCAACGGCCTCCTCGCCGCGATCGGCGCCGCCGCGGCCCTCGGCCATCCGCTGACGGTGATCTCGGCGTTCGTCGCCGCTCCGCTGACCAGCCTCAATCCGATGATCGCCGCCGGCTGGGTCTCCGGCCTGGTCCAGGCCTGGGTGAAGAGGCCTCGGGTCGACGACCTGGAGCAGTTGCCCGAGGACATCACCACGGTCAGCGGTTTCTGGCGCAACCCGGTGAGCCGGGTGCTCTTGGTGGTGGTGCTCTCGAACGTCGGCAGCATGCTCGGCACCTTCCTCGCCGGCACCCTGATCGCGGCCCGCACGCTGTGAGCGCGGTGGACGCCGTCGGCGCCGCTGATCGCCCTCGTTGACACGGCTCGGAATGCTGCCATAGCATTTCTCGCCTGCACCCCATGGCCTGGCGCCCTTCGCCGGTTTCCCCGCACGAAGCTACGGTGGCGTCGCCCCCACAGGGTCCAGGTCCCTCCTCCGATCAGAAAGGGTGTCCGCGTCGTGCCAGTGCGCAAGATCCGCCAGGTCCAGCTCGTAGGCGGCAAGATCCGCAAGCTGCGTAAGGAGCGCAAGCTGACCCAGAGTCAGCTGGCTTCGAAGATCGGCGTACAGCAGTCCGACCTGTCGCGGATGGAGAAGGGCGAGTACCGGGTCAGCCTGGACACTCTCTTCAAGATCCTGGCCGAGTTCGATCTCGGCATCGGCGAGTTCTTCGACGACGTCGGGCGCTCGCCCGTGTCGATGGACGATGTCAAGCTCCTGCGCGACATCCGGGCGCTGCCCGAGGACGATCAGAAGGAGATCCGCGAGTTCGTCGGCTTCAAACGCGCCCGCTCGCTCGAAGGCACGGATGCCGCGGGCAGCCCCGGCCGGAGCCGGCGCTCGAGCTCGTGACCGCCACCGTCCTGTGACTTCCCTCCGCCCACCGACTCCACCGAAGAGCCGCCGAAGAGCTGACGCGATGAAGAAGCCGACTCCCGCCGAAGCCGTGCTCGAGAGGGGTCTGGCGCAGTTCAGCGAGCAGCGACTCGACGCGGCGCTCGCCTCGTTCGACCGCGCGATGGAGCTGGCGATCGAGATCGGCGACTCCCCTACCTGGGACCGCGCCTTCTGCAACCGCTGCGCCGTGGCGACGGAACTGGGGATCGCCGAGCGCGACGACACCACGCGCAACGAGCTGCGGCAGATCGTGCTACGCAGCGCCCGCGCCGAGACCTCCTTCCTCGCCGCCTACGTCCTTGCGCGTATCTACGAAGTCGAGAAGAACTACGAGCGCGCGCTGTTCTACGCCCGTATCGCACGTGAGCGTTGCGGCAGGCTCCGCCGGCGCGACTGGATCGCCTCCTCGCGCAACCAGATCGGCAACCTGCTGCTCGCCGAGAGCTCGTTCGAGGACGCCTGCGCCGAGTACGAGGGCGCGCTGCGCCTGATGCCGGCCGATCCGTCGCTGGCGCGAGCCCAGATACTCGACAACCTCGGCTACTGCCGGATCGTCCAGGGACGGCACCAGGAGGGGTTCCGGCTCCTCTTCCAGTCGGTGCGCGGCGTCCGCCGTTTCGGCTCCGAGCGCTACCTGGCCAGGCCGCTGTTGTCGCTTTGCTACGCCCATCTCGACGTCGGTCGCCTGCGCGACGCGCTACGACACGGACGCGCGGCTCTCGAGCTGGCGATGCGCTTCGGCGACCACGATTCGGTGAAGAACGCCCACTACCTGCTGGGCGAGATCTACAACCAGATGGGCGACGAAAACAACGCCCGCGGCTACTTCCTCCGTCTGCAGCAGCGCTACTACCCCGAGGCGCCCAACGTTCCCGAGCTGCTGATGGCGGTGGACGTGCGGACCCTGATCAACCTCAAGGCCTGACCGCGCCGAGGACCGAAGAGCCCCACCGTGAATCCGCAGCCCACCTCCTCGCGCCCCGGCCTCGCCGGCCTGCTGCTTCTTCTCCTGCTCGTGCTCGCGGGCGGTGCAGCGCAGGCGCTGTCGACCGCCGTGGTCGCCAGCGACGGGCGCTACTACGAGGTGGTCGCCGGACGCTACGACGCCCTGTTCCCCGAGGGCACGGAGGCGGCGCCGGACGCCCCGGTGCTGGCCCTCGAGTGGTCCGGCGAGCGTCGCCTGGTGCCGGGGAGCGAGGGTGACGCCGTCGACTCGCGCGCCTTCCTGGTGGTCGACGGCGATCAGGTGTTCACCGTCTGGACCTCGGAGCTCGACGAGAACCGGTCGCAGTTCAACCTGATCGGCTTCGACGGCTCGACCTTCTCGCAGACGATCGAGCTCTCGGGAGACCCGCTGCGACTGAAGGGACCGCTGCGTGTCGCGTTGACGCGCGACGTCTTCACATTGCAGCCGGGCTCGATCTCGGCCCACGACGTCCAGCGCACGACCCTGCATCTGGTGTGGTGGGAGGAACGCGCCTCGAGGCCAGGACTCCAGGTCCTCTACACACCGGTGATCCTGGTCGGTGGCGAGTACGTCGGTTGGAACCCGGTGATCCCTCTCGACACGTTCGACCTGCACGAGCCACTCGACGAGGCGATGGACCACGACGAGCTCCTGCGCTCCGCCAACATCCAGCAGGGCTCGCAACGCTCGGTGGTGCTGGGCCTGCCGCAGCTCGGCTCGGGCCGCCTGCTGGGGCTCAAGGTCGACGTGCTCCCGGCCGACCTGCGTAGCCTGTCCGACCAGGCCCGCTCGCACATCGTGCTCGTCGGCCGCGCCGCGCCGGCCGGTCCCGAAGGCCTGCAGGAGATCTCCGACTACGCCCGCTCGCACATCGTGCTGGTCGGCCGCGCCGAGCTCCACCGCGGGGTGCGGCAGCACATCGCCGAGAGCGTCGCCGACTTCCTCCTCGCACAGCCGTCGTTCGATCCCGACGCCATCGAGGCGCTGGCCGACGCCGCGTGGCGTGAAGCGATGAGCTCGGGTGCGTCGATCCTCGGCAACCCGAACCGCGCCTCGGAGCCGACCTGCGGCATCCTCGCCATCGATCCGGCGACCACCGCCGCCACCTCGCCCCACTATCTGCAGGTGTGCATGACCGCGGACCGCGAGCTCCCCGACACGCCGCGAGAGAGAACCCACCACCTGCTGCTCGGACCGACCGCGGAGGAGATGCTGGTGGTGTGGGAGGACGACGACGACTCGCTGGGCTTCCTGCGCTCGCAGGCCGGCGGCTGGGCTCCGGCCCAGGTGGTCGACATCCCGGACGGCGTGTCGGCCAACGACGCCCTGCTCGCCCTGACCCAGCAGCTGCGGCCCGAGTAGCCAAGCGCTTTCGACTCCTGCCGTCGCTCGCGTCGACGACGGTATCGGGTCTGTGACGCCCGAGACGACGTCGGAGCACGTCCGCGGCCCGTCACGGCCCTTCCGGGGTCAGGCCAGCAGGGACTGCACCCGAGTCAGCGCCGCCGGATCGCTGCTGGAGACTTCGAGCACCAATACGGGTCTGCCGCGTTCGGCCAGCGCCACTGCGTCGCCGGCCGCCTGGGCGCGCTGCACGTCGCCGAGGAGCAGGCCGGCACAGACCTCCGAGGTCGCGGGTACACGCATCTCCCCGCGCCAACCGTCGACCAGCAGCAGGAAGTGTCCGAGCGCAGGTCCTCCCTTGAAGGCCTGCCCGGTGGAATGCAGGTAGCGCGGTCCTCGTCCCCACGCCGCCGCCCGTTCATACCGCGTCGCGAAACGCTGCGCCAGCTCGCCGCCCGCTCGCGCCGCGGCACCGCGCCCGGGCAGGTAGTCGAGCACGCCGAGGTAGCCGTCCGCCGGTACCCTTGCGAGCCACCGCTCGACCTGCTGCGTCAGCGCGTCCTCGCCGCCGTCGCCCCGGAGTCCCGGCGCGCGGCCGCCCCCGATCGCGGCTCCTTCCACGGCCGGCCGCAGCAGCCGGATGCCGCCGGACCGGACAGAGGTCTCGAAGGGCGGGCCCTCGAAGGGTCCAGCACTGTCGCCCCGGCGCCGCTGCATGGCCTCGGTGAGGTGACGGGCCGCCTGCTTGGCGGCTTCCACGTCGGGCTGGTCGAACGGGTGCACGCCGAGCACGGCGCCGCAGACCGCAGTGGCGAACTGCCAGCGGAAGATCTCGGCTCCGAGCTGGCGCGCATCGCCCACCGCCGTCCTCAGGCCGGCCGCGCCGAGCTGCTCGGGCGGGAGGGAGGCGCCGATCTCCAGCTCGAGCACGTCGACGGCGCCGCGCGGCCAGGCGACGACCGGCACCAGGCCCCGGCCACGCTTGCCGAGGGACTCGGCGAGAAGCTGCTCGAGCCAGGCGCCGAACGCCTGTCCGCCGGGAGCGACGCGGAAGCCGAGCTTGCGCCGACCCGACCTCGCAGCGGCCGCCAGCACCAGACCCAGCAGGCAGCCGGGATTGTCGGAAGGCTCGGTGTCGAGACAGCGCTGCGCCATCTCGCGCGCCCCGTCGAGCACCGGTTCGACGTCACGTCCAGCGAGGCGCGCCGGCACCAGTCCGAAGGGCGAGAGCACCGAGAAGCGTCCGCCGATCCGCGGGTCACCCAGCACCGTCGCGACATAGCCACGGCGCTGCGCCCGCGCGGCGAGCTCGGATCCAGGGTCCGTGATGGCGAGGAAACGGCGTTCGTCGACCCGCTGCTCGAAGATCCGCGTCAACAGCCTGGTCTCGAGCGTGCCGCCGCTCTTGCTCGAGGAGATCACCAGGGCGCGCTCCGGGTCGATCGCGTCGAGCACCGCCTGGACGGTCGGCGGACTGGTCGAGTCGACGACCCTGAGGGTGGCGGCGCCGGGCACCGGTGGCAGACACTCGGCGAGCATCTCGGCGCCGAGGCTCGAGCCACCCATGCCGAGCAGCACCACGTCGCGCGGAGCCAGCTCGGCGACCCGTGAGACGATCTCGTCGACAGCCCTGAGCGCGGCCCCCGAACCGCCGACCTCGAGCCAGCCGAGCCAGCGGCTCTCGTCGGCGCCGGTCCACAACCCTGCGTCGCCCTCCCACAGTCGGGGCAGGGCCTCATTCGTCCTCCACGAGCCGGCGAGGCGGTCGACCTCGACGGCCAGCTCCGCGGGGACCTCGAGCCGGCCCGCGCCGCGATCACGATCACCTGTCACCGCTGCCGCCCACTCCCGGATCCTCTCCGCGGTTCCCTCCGCGATTCATCGGCGCACCCTCGAGCGCCGTATGGTAGCGGCTGGTCCAGCGCACCGGCTGCCTCCCCTGGAATAGTCCGACGCCGGCCGCGCTTGAGAGCCGAGGCGGCGGTCGACCCGCGACGAGGCGCGACTTTGGGCTCGGCGGGCCATCTGCTCGATGCCAGGACACGCCGCTCGCCACGGTCCCGACGACCTCCCTGTCCGATGAGTGCTTTCGACCCTCTCCGTCCCGACCCCCCGGATCCGCGCCGGTTCTCCGCGCCGATCGACCGGCCGGAGCCACCTCCGCGCCGTCTGCAGGGAGCGCTCGCCGTGTTGCTGCTCGGCGCCTCCTTCTACCTCGGCGTGCAGTGGTCGCGATCCGGCCACCCCGACGGCGAGCCGGTCGCGACACCTCGGGTCGCCACCGCCGGCGACCTGCTCGAGCCCGAGCGCCACACCGTCGACCTGTTCCGCGACGCCTCCCCGGGCGTCGCCTTCATCACCACTCTGGCGACGCGCACCGACTACTTCACCCGGCGCGTGCTCGAGATCCCCACCGGCACGGGTTCGGGCTTCGTCTGGGACGACCGCGGCCACATCGTCACCAACGCGCACGTGGTGCAGGCGCGCGGGCGCGTCCCGACCTCGGTGAGGGTCAAGCTCGCCGACCAGTCGGAGTGGGACGCACGACTCATGGGACTGGCGCCGGAGAAGGACCTCGCGGTGCTCAAGATCGACGCACCGCCAGACCTGCTGCAGCCGATCCCACTCGGCGCCTCCCGTGACCTGATGGTCGGGCAGGCGGTCTACGCTATCGGCAACCCCTTCGGCCTCGACCAGACCCTGACCACCGGGGTCATCTCGGCGCTCGGACGCGAGATCCGGGCGCTCGGCGAGAACACGATCCGCGACGTGATCCAGACCGACGCGGCGATCAATCCGGGTAACTCCGGAGGACCGCTGCTCGACAGCAGCGGGCGAGTGATCGGCGTCAACACCCAGATCTACAGCCCCAGCGGGGCTTCGGCTGGCATCGGCTTCGCGATCCCCATCGACACGGTCAACTGGGTGGTCGCCGACCTGATCACCTTCGGCGGCATCGATCGACCGACCCTGGGACTGGCCAACTACGACGATCGCGTGCTGCGGCGCTACGGCCTCGAGGGCGTGCTGGTGCTCGACGTCGCTCCCGGCACCGGCGCCGCCGCGGCGGGCCTACGTCCGACCCAGCGCACGACGCGCGGCTCGGTGGTGCTCGGCGACATCATCGTCGGGCTGGGCGATCAGCCGATCGCCAACCACGACGACCTGATGCGCGCCCTCGAGGGCTACGAGACCGGCGACCGGGTGCCGCTGCGCATCCTGCGCGAGCGCCAGGAGATCGTCGTGGAGGTCGAGCTCGGACCGAGCAATCTGCGCCGCGTGCGACGTTGAGCGCGGCAGCGGCACCGCGGACCCGATCAGAGATCCGAGCGCTGGATCACCGATGCCGCTAGCCGGTCGACCAGCTCGCGCTGCTCGGTCGTCAGATCGGCGAGCTCCTTCTCCAGGGCGCGCTCGACGATCTCCTCGGCGGAGCGACCGAGCACCGTCGCCGCGGCGTGCAGCCGCGCGTGCAGGTTGGCGGGCAGCACCGTCTCGAGTCTCGGATAGCGTCGGCCGCTGACGGAGGTCGGCGCGACGGGCTGCTTCTCTGGTGGCTGTTTCGTCACGGCGCGTCCAGGACCCAGCGCTTCTCGAGGTGTGGCTACGCAGGGCGCTCGCGAGGCGCTCGCCTGCCGATGCTGGGCCGACGCCAGCGATCTGGCGCCGTTGTCGAGGAGGCGGAACGATGGCGGGCAGAGAGGATCTCGCGGGCGCTGCTCTCCCTGGAGCACGGAAACGCTGGTCTAGTATGCGCCAACTGCCGCTGAGCGGGCCCGAAGTCGCCACGACGCGCCACGAGCCGTCGGTTCGCTGGTGCGAAACGCCCGCCAGGTCCTCGAAGACGCGGGGCCGCCGCGTCCGCACCACCCTCCCTGGCGACGACTTGCGACCGTAGACCGATGCGCGAGGTCGAAACCGAGGAAGAGCTGCTGCGGGAGCTGGCTGGTGACGGACTCGCCGGGCGTGTCGTGCAGGGGCTCGACCTCGCTCCGCACGCCGCTCGGCTGCACGGTGCTGCGGTGTCCGGTACGGTGTTTCTCGGCTGCCGTACGCCAGGAACCCTCGCGGCGCGACTGATCGAGCGCGGGGCTCTCCTCTTCCCCCGCCTCGACGACCTGCCCTTCGATCCCTACCGCCGCACCCTCTACACTCCCGACGAGCTCTACGAGGGCTTCGATCCCGGTCGTCCGGAGAGCTACGCCACGACACGCGACGCGCTGATCTACGCCTGGTGGCGACAGACCGGCGGCGGCGAGCCGGAAGACCTCCGGGTCACCCTGGCGCGGCGGCTGCACGATCTGTCGATCCACGACGGCATCCAGGATCTTCTCGGCGAGCACCGACCGGGGTCGGCCGAGCCGACCGCCGCAGCGGAAGGCGTCGAGACCGCCGCGGCGGTCGCGGCGTCTCGCTGGCCCCGCCGGATCGCGATCATGGGCGGCCACTCGCTGCGCCGCGACGATCCCCTGTTCCGCGAGGTGACGGCGCTGTCGACGCGCATCGCGCTACGCGGCTGGCTGGTGATCTCCGGAGGCGGTCCGGGCGCGATGGAGGCGGCACACCTGGGTTGCTGGCTGCACGGTGCGTCGAAGGCGGAGCGCGAGCACGTCTTCGAGACCCTCGCGGCGGCGCCCGAGTACCACGACGTCGAGTGGCTGTCGCGCGCCTTCACCGTGCGTCGGCGCCTGGCCGACGAGCGCGAGCCGCTCGCCTCGCTGTCGATCCCCACCTGGCACTACGGACACGAGCCGCCCAATCCCTTCGCCACCCGGATTGCGAAGAAGTTCAACAACTCGCTGCGTGAGGAAGGACTCGTGACCCTGGCGACCGGCGGTATCGTGTTCACGCCGGGCAGCGCCGGCACCGTGCAGGAGATCTTCCAGGACGCGGCACAGAACCACTACCGGGTCGGTGGCCTGGTCTGCCCGATGGTCTTCCTCGGGCGCGAGCACTGGAGCCGGCGTCTGCCGGTGTGGCCGCTCATCGAGGCGCTGTCGGAGGGTCGCCTTTGGGGGCGCAGGGTGGCGCTGGTGGAGACGGTAGACGAGGCGGTCGAGGCGCTCGATCGCCTCACGACGGTCGAGTTCTGAGGCGACGGTCAGGCCCCCTTCCCTATGGAGGACCGGATCGGCGTCACGGGTCACGAGGCCGTCGGGGCACGGTCGCCTCTCGGGCACGGCCGGAGGCCAGCTCAGCCGTCCAGGAGCGCTCGCAGGCGATCCGCCACGGCTACGGGAGTGAAGCCGAACTCACGCTGCAGGTCGGCATAGGGCGCCGAGGCGCCGAATCCGTCGACGCCGAACACCGCACCGCCCGCTCCCACCCAGCGCTCCCAGCCGAACGGCGTGGCCGCCTCGACCGCCAACCTCGCGGTCACCGCTGGAGGCAGGACCCGATCGCGCAGCTCCCGTGGCTGGCGGCCGAACAGCTCCCAGGAGGGCATGCTGACGACCCGCACCCGACGTCCCTCCCGCTCGAGCACCTGCTGTGCCTCGAGCGCCACCCAGACCTCCGATCCGGTGGCCACCAGCAGCGCTTCCGGATCGCCGCCGCTCGCCTCCCGCAGCACGTAGGCACCCTGGCGCACCTCGTCGAAGCGGTTCTCTGTCTCGGCAAGCACCGGCAGACCCTGACGGGTGAGCACCAGGCAGCTCGGACCTTCACGGTGTTCGAGCGCCGCGATCCACGCCGCAGCCGTCTCGTTGGCGTCGGCGGGTCGCAGCACCAGCACGCCGGGGATGGCGCGCAACGCCGCCAGTTGACTCACCGGCTGGTGCGTGGGGCCGTCCTCGCCGAGGAAGATCGAGTCGTGGGTGAGCACGAAGATGGAGGGCTGGCGCATCAGGGCGGCGAGTCGGATCGACGGCCGCATGTAGTCGGAGAAGATCAGGAAGGTGCCACCGTAGGGCCGCAGCAGACCGCTCAGGGCCATGCCGTTGATCGCCGCCGCCATGGCGTGCTCGCGCACCCCGAAGTGGATGTTGCGGCCGGCACCGTCGGCGCTGAACACCGCCTCGCCGTCGAGCCAGGTGTTGTTCGAGCCGGTCAGGTCGGCCGAGCCGCCGACCAGCTCGGGAACCGCTGCACGCAGCGCTCCGAGGACCTGGCCGGAGGCCTTGCGGGTGGCGACCTTGGCGCCGCGCTCGAACGAAGGCAGCAGTGCACGCAACTCGGGCAGCTCGCCGCGGCCACGGCGTGCCAGCTCGGCGGCCGGCTCCGGGTGGTCGACGCCGTACGCCTCCAGGCGGCGCTCCCACTCGAGACGCAGCTCAGCCCCTCGCTGGGCATTGGCGACGAAGGCCTCGCGGGCGGCGGGCGGCACGTGGAAGGACTCGTCCTCCGGCCAGCCCAGGGCGCGCTTGGCCAGTCGGGCCTCCTCCTCGCCCAGCGGCTCGCCGTGCGCCTTGGCGGTGCCCTGGCGGTTCGGGCTGCCGTGACCGATGACGGTGCGCACGGTGATCAGCGTCGGCTGATCGATGCGCTCGGCCTGCTGCATCGCACCGGCGAGCGCTTCGAGATCGGTGCCGTCGGCGACCTCGAGCGTGTGCCAACCATAGGCAGCGAACCGTGCCGCGACGTCCTCGGTGAAGGCGAGCGCGGTGGAGCCGTCGATCGAGATCTGGTTGGCGTCGTAGAGCACGTTCAGCTTGCCCAGCCGCAGGTGACCGGCGAGCGAGCAGGCCTCCGATGCGACGCCCTCCATCAGGTCGCCGTCGCTCGCCAGCACCCAGGTCCGATGATCGAAGAGGGTGTAGCCGTCACGGTTGAATCGCTCGGCGAGCAGCTTCTCGGCCATCGCCATGCCGACCGCGTTGCTGATCCCCTGGCCCAGCGGTCCCGTCGTCGTGTCGACGCCCGGAGTGTGGCCGTACTCGGGATGTCCCGGCGTCTTCGAGCCCCACTGGCGGAAGTTGCGCAGCTCGTCGAGCGAGAGGTCGAAGCCGGACAGGTGCAGGAGGCCGTAGAGCAGCGCCGAAGCGTGGCCGCAGGAGAGCACGAAACGATCCCGATTCGGCCAGCGCGGCGCCGCGGGATCGAAGCGCAGGAAGCGCGAGAACAGCAGGTAGGCCATCGGCGCCTGGCCCATCGGCGCGCCCGGGTGGCCGCTGTTCGCTGCCTGCACCATGTCCACCGCGAGGAAGCGCAGGGCGTTGATCGCCGTGTCCGCGTCGACGACGACGGACGACGCCGAAGGGTGCATGGACGAGGAGGTCGGGGAGTCGTCGGCAGGGCTCATGGTTCCTCGCTCTTGCGGGTTCGCGGGTCGGGCCGCAGTGTAGCGCGGGACCCGGAAGGCGGGAGTCGAAGACGGCGGCGGCGTGGGCGGCGCGGAGACAACGACGCAGGAGGCGCTGGCGCCGGGCGATGCAGCGGGCGATGCAGCGGGCTGCTCGTGGAGAGGTCACCACGCCCGCGGATCTTTGACGCCCCGCCGCACGGCCACATATAGTCCACCCTCTGCGGAGAGGTGCCGGAGTGGTCGAACGGGCCGGCTTGCTAAGCCGTTGTACTGGGTAACTGGTACCGAGGGTTCGAATCCCTCCCTCTCCGCCAAGCTCCCGCTTGGCGGGAGGGAGGGATTCTCGGCGGCGCTTCGCCGCTAGCGGCGAAGCTGGGCACCGAATCCCTG
>ERZ869936.148-NODE-148-length-89122-cov-7.176979_pt1 | contig 89122 bp, 64 predicted proteins | sample MGYA00520876_ERZ869936 | MGnify/ENA primary metagenome ERZ869936 (study PRJEB32218, sample SAMN09650985) | biofilter metagenome | isolation source: enrty point of leading RO module | place: Saudi Arabia: Thuwal, RO plant located on Red Sea | collected 2016-02-17 ...
GCTCCGCGCCCGATCCCAGAGACGTTCGGGCTACGCGGGGGAGTCCCATGCACGGTCCACGGGCAACCGGTTCCGCCGGTCGATTCGGGCGCTGCGCCGGCGTCGCGTCTTTTTCTCGTCGCCGCCTCGCCTGGCTGGCCGCATTCATCGCCGCCGGCGCAGGCTGCAGCAGCGGCGGTGGCAACGCCGATAACGGGAGCGGCGGCGACGACGCGGACCCCGTCGACGCATTGCCGTCGCTGTACTTCTGGCTGCACGCCAGCGCGGAGGGCCAGTCCGGCGAGTTCACGGTCGAATGCGGACTCGACTACATCGTCGAACTCGGTGACGAGGTATCGCGGACCGACGCAGCGGTCGAGTACCTCGGCACGATGGGCGGCGAGGCGCGGCGTTCGTTGCTGCGCGGCGACGGCTCCGGGGTCGCGTTCATCGCCGACGCGTTCAGCGAGGTGCAGGTGCTGCTCACGTTTCCCAACCGCGTGCAGATCAACATGATCAACCTGCCGCCGGACCCGCCCGGCGTGTCCTCGCGGTTCTGGAGCGAACAGCGCCGCCTGGAGGGCAGCGTTATCGGCGAGCGGATCTTCGGCGACTGGACCTGCGCGCCGCTCGATACCGTGGTCAACGGGATCAACGACAACTCGATCGTCCTGCCCGGCACCTGGCTTACGGAAGAGATACTGAACTAGCTGCCGGCGCGGGCGACCAGCGCCCTGCATGCAGGTATCAGCCCTCCTGCATCTCGACTCGATAAGCCGCCACGTTGCACGGCAACGAGCAGTGGATCACGCGGGCAGCGTGGTTCGCGGCAGTCGCTTGACTGGCCGCGAACTCAGTCGTGCCCGCGCAGCAAGACGAGGCGACCGCCGAAATGCCCGCCGACGAGCATCGCGGCGAAGCCGAGGAACGCCAGGCCATGGCGTACCGCGGGCGGCGCCGCGAGCGCGCCCGCGTCCGGCCGGGCGAGCGCAAACAGCAGGAAGCACGTGAATGCGGCTCCCATCGCCAGCAGGTGACGGTTCGCCGTAGTCACGACCGCGTCGTCGTCCGGCAGCGCCGTCAGCTCGTTCAGCCCGGCGAGCGCGGCGGCCGTCGCAAACGCGAGCCCGGTCCAGGCCAGCGCCGCCGTGGCTGCGCCGAGGTCGATACCGAGTACGACCGGCCCGTCCGCGAACGGCGCGAACCACTGCAGGAACGCCGCCCCCGTCCAGGCACTGACCGGGAAGTGCACAAGGAGCGCGTGCACGCGCGCGCGGGCCTTGCGCTCGCCGTTACTCACAGCAGCGCCGTGAGCAGCGTCGCGACGCCAATCGCGGCAGCCGCCGCGTGCACGACGACGACCGGTTTCGGCGCAACTGTCTTGCGTAGGTGCAGCGCGGCGAGGTAGAAGCCGCCGAGCGCAGCGACCACGAGTATCGCGAGCGCGACCGTGACGATTTTGCCACTCGTGTCGTCAGCGACCGCGGCGGCCAGCAGCACCAGGCCTGTCGCTCCGAGCACCGCGTGAAGCAACGACAGGCTCCACGGCGCAAGCTTGCCGCGGAACAGGTTCAGCGCCATAACCAGGCCGCCCAGCGCGGCAACGACGAATACTGCAAGTGCATAGCCAGTCATGCATGTCTCCCGATTGAAATTGAAGCCAACAAAAAACGGGACAGCTCACGGTTTCGGATCGGAACCGTGTGAGCTGCCCGCGGGTGGAAATTCGAAAACTGTCCCCGGATCGCGGTCACAGTGACTTCAGGTACTCGACCAGGTCGTGCTTCTGCGCATCGCTGAGGCCGAGGCCCTGGAAATCGTCGTAGTGCTCGACGACCTCGAGCAGGCTGCCGAAGCGGCCGTCGTGGTAGAAGCCGCCCGTGCCGTGCGTCCACAGTCCCTTGAGCGGCGCGGTGCGGTAGCGATCCTCGGGGCCGCGCTGCGCCTGGAAGCCGTCGATGCCGATCTCTTCCGGCGTGTGCAGGTTCCAGCCTGGCTCCGTGAACAGCGGCGGCACGTGGCAACGGGCGCAGGCGGCCTGGCCGTCGATGGCGAACAGCATCTTGCCGCGCTCGGCCGCCTGGTCGTCGAAGCTTTGCTCCGGCGCGTCGGGTGCCTTCAGCGAAAGCTGGTAGAACTGCAACGCGGCGAGTTTCGGCGTCACGAGATCCGGGTCGTGACGCACGTCTGAAAAGCCGTTGGCGGCCGCGATCGGGAAGCGGCTCGCGTCACCGAGACGCGGATCGACGAACGTGCCCTTGCCCTGCATCTCCAGTACCGCCACGAACGCGTTCCAGTGCGTCACCGAGCCCCAGCCCGTCCATGTGTGCAGGTTGACGCCGGCGAGGCCAAACGCCGGCGGGATCAGCACGGCGCCCGGCTTGCCGTCCGGTGCGAAGGCCTTGCCGTCCATCAGCAGCGACGCGTCGAACTTGCCGGGTCCCCAGCTGTTCAGCACCGCGCGCACGGTGGCCCCGTCCACGCCGAGCAGTTGCGAGAACGGCGCGACGCTCTCGGACAGCGCGATGATGGCGCCGACATTAAGGTCGCGCGCCGCCCAGCCGTCGAGCCGCCGGCCGATGCCCGGCGCAAACGAATCGTCCACCGTGCTGTGGCAGAGCGCGCAGGTGATGCCAAGAGTTTCGATCCGGCCGTGGTCGTCGAAGCGACCCTTGACTCCGACAACGGCATCGAGTTCGAGCAGTGCGAGTGTAGTCGCCGGATCGTCGAGGTCCACGTCGCCGCGCCGCAGCGCGCGTTTCAGCGAGCGCGGCAGCGACTGCGCGTCCACTTTCAGTCCCACGCCCAGCGCCGTCGCCGGGCTGATGCCGGGCCCGACGCCGCCGTTCGCTTCGCCTGCGATGACGCGGTGCAGGCCGAGTGCGCCGCCCCAGAAATCTTCGTTACCGAACGTGTCATGGCGGAATGTATCGCGCCCCTCGTGCACCATGCGGAAGGCGTTGACGAACGGGCTGTCGTGCGCAGAGAGGGCGCTGTGGTCGGCGCTGGCGGGGGTGAGGAAGAGAGCAAGCAGCGCGCCGACCACGGCGCCGGTTCGGATGATGCGGTTCATGACGATTCCCCTCGAGCGGATGGCGGAATTGATTCCCTACCTGCAGGATGCAATTTCGCCGCGAGAGGTTCCCGGTGCTGTCGACCGGACTGTCGCGGGTTACGACACTCCGATCCTGGTGCTGGCGATTTTCGCAAACACGCTGTGAACGATGCGGTCGCAACGCGCGCCGGCGAAAGAAAAGCTTGACGGCACGGCATCGCCTATCCGTTCCATGAGCCGCGTCTTGAGCTGCGATTTCGCACGAAAGTAGCGCGTCTTAACCGTCGCTTGCTTGATGTCCAGCAACTCGGCTGTTTCCTCGACCGTGAGACCTTCGACGGCACGCAACATGAACACGACTCGGAAGTCGCGCGGCAACTCGTCAATGGCCGCTTCGATCAGTGCGCGCGTGTCCCTGCTCATGGCGATATCCTCCGGGCGCTCCGCCCGGGCGGTCGGCAACGCCTCGGCGTCGCGATCGTCATCGATGGCAAGCGACTTCTTCCGCGTCCATCCCAGCGCTTCATTGACGACAATGCGCGATAGCCAGCTTGCGAACCCGGCCGGTCCCTCGAATTGCGCCAGGCGGAAGTAGGCTCGCACGTACGCTTCCTGGACCGCGTCCTGCGCGTCGGCATCGTTACCGAGTATGCCGCGCGCGATGCGGAACAAGCGCTGGTTGTAGCGACGCATGATGCCCTCGAACGCGGCCGAGTCGCCGTCGAGGACGCGACCGACGATTGCCGCGTCCGCCAGCCGGGTCCGGGTCCAGTCGACGACTTCCGCGGTCGCCGGCGCCGCTGAATTCACGCCATCCATACCCTGAAGATGCGCATTCGCGCGCAAAGGTTCCCGGTCAGGCCGGCCGGATGTTCGCGTTCAGCCGGAACAGGTTGCCGGGATCGTACTTCGCCTTCAGCGCCGATAGCCGCGGATACGCCTCGCCGTAGTTCCCCCAGGTCCGCCGCTCGTCGTCCTCGTTCAGGTTCGTGTAGAAGCCCGCCATGTACGGTTCCATCGCCGCGTAGTACTCGCGCACCGCGGCGATCTTCGTCTCGTTCTGCGCGGGGTCCTCGCCGACGTACATGATGCCGAAGTTGAGCGCCACGTCGCGGTGCGGGAAGGCCGTCGCGTTGCTCGCGACGCGCGCCGAGGCGCCGCCCAGGTGCTGCGCCCAGGCGATCACCTCGCCGCGGCCCGAGTACTCGAGGATCACGTCGATGACGTCGGGCGTCATCTCCTTCAGGAAGCTCGACTTCAGGTAGTACTGCTTGCCGTGGCCCAGGAACTCGTCGGCGCCGGTCTGGAAGTCGCGGTACGGAAACGGCGCCAGCTTGCCGTCGAGCAGGGCGGGGTGGTCCAGCATCTTCGCCAGCGCCTTTTCGCCGGCCGCGTGGTCGCCGCACCAGGTGACCTCGACGATCGCGCGGGTGATGCCGTCCTCGCCCGGGATCAGGTTCGGCTCGATGTTGGCTTCGTCCGGGACGTTCGCGTGCAGCTCGGCGTAGAAGTCGAGGAAGTCCCGGTTCAGTTCGTAGACCAGCGTGCCGCCGTAGACCAGCGGGTTGAACGGGTGCAGCCGGTAGACGAACTCGGTTGCGATGCCGAAATTGCCGCCGCCGCCGCGCAGGCCCCAGAACAGGTCGGCGTTCTCGTCGGCGCTCGCGCGCATCACCTCGCCGTCCGCGGTGACGACGATCGCCGCCAGCAGGTTGTCGATCGCGAGACCCATCTTGCGATCGGTGCGGCCGAAGCCGCCGCCCAGCGTGAAGCCGCCGGCGCCGGTGTGCGACACGATGCCGGTCGTCGTCATCATCTCGTGCGCGGTGGCCGCGTCGTCGATATGGCCGAGCAGCGCGCCGCCCTGCGCCGTCAGCGTCATCGCGTCCGCATCGACCGCGGTCTCGTGCATGCGCGACAGGTCGACCATCAGGCCGCCGTCCGAGGTCGACTTGCCCGGCAGGCTGTGGCCGCCGCCCTTGACCGACAGCAGCAGGTTGCGCTCGGCTGCGAAAGAGACGGCATTGATGACGTCGCGGGTCGACACGCACTGCACGATCAGCGCCGGCGATTTCGCGTCGAACATGCCGTTCCAGACCCGCTTCGCGGCGGCGTAGCCGGCGTCGGACTGCAGGTACAGCGCGCCCTTGAGGCTGTCGGCCAGCTCCGCCACGGCGGCGTACTCGATCGAGAGCTCCTCGCCGTCGGCGCTGATGGCGTCGACGAGCCGCCCGGCGTCGGCGCTCGCCGGGCCTCGCCCGCATGCGGGCAGCGCCGCGGCGACGGCGGCGGCGATCGTTGACTGGCAGAATTCGCGTCTTTGCATGTTGATTCTCCCACCTGGCCAGGGAGCGGGAACGAGTCGACTGCAGCTCCTGCACGCAGTGTAGTCGGCTCTCACGGGACTTGCGGACCGCAGAGGCGGAGTGGACTTTCGCCGGGCCGCCAAGCGACGGTTGCCCCGGACAGCGCCGGGTACAGCATGGCAGCGGCGCCGCGACCTGCCGGCCAAGGCACCAATCGCGCACTCGGTCTGACGAACGGCGGCGACTGGGCGATAAGCGGCTGAAAACCTGCAGAATTTGTGGGCCAGTTCCTTCTGCCGGCGCGGCCGACCCCGGATAATGGCGACTGTCCGGCCAGTGTCGGGGGTGCACGCCCCGCCGGGCAGCCAGCAGACCAGCCGCGGCGCCGATGCGCCGCTCGCCGGACCGGGCAGGCCACGGACCAGCGCACCTGGCTACCGGCACGCCTGACCGCGACCGTCCGTGGTCGTGAAGGTCAGGAAAAACAACAAGCGGCGCCGCCAGGGAAACGCGGGTCGCCGGAACCGGGGATACGGCCCTGGTTCCGACAACGACAGGGAATCGAGTCAATGATCGAGAGGTACAGACCTCGCAAGGCGGCCATCGCCGCCGCTGCATTCACTCTGCTCGCGGGCACCCCGGTGCTGGCTGACGACGTGGAACTGCTGCTGTCGAACGCGGGCGCGAACGCGCAACCGAACATCCTGTTCATCCTCGACACGTCGGGCAGCATGCAGACGATCGAGCGCACGCAGGAGCCGTACAACGGCGCGAAGACCTACGCCGGCGACTGCCCCGCCGACAGGATCTACTGGACGGACTCGGACGAACCGCCCGAGTGTGACGACGACGACTGGGTCAGCGCCGAGAATTTCGTCTGCGCGACCGGCAACGCGGCTATCGCGGAAAGCGGCGTGTACAGCGACACGATGGCGATGTACCGCGGCAAGAAGCCGAGCGAGTACAAGTGGCAGCGGCTGAAAGGGGACCGGGACCGGCTGGTCGAGTGCAAGGACGACTCCGGCCTGCACGGCAACGGCGACCCGGCCCAGGTCTACGCGATGATCGGCACCGGGGTGCCGCCGTTCACGGATAACCCCTTCTCCGAGGTCGCGTGGGGCAGTTCGCCCACCGAAGAGGTGATCACGGCCTACTCGGGCAACTACCTCAACTGGTACTACAACTCGCCGATCGTCGAGATGTCGCGCATCGACATCGTCAAGTCCGTGACCAAGAACGTCCTGGACTCGATCAACAACGCCAACGTCGGCCTGATGCGCTTCAACTGGGACCAGGGCGGTTCCGTGATACACGCGGTCAAGGACCTCGACAGCAACCGTACCCAGGTCGCTTCGCGCATCGACGGGCTGCCTGCAAACGGCTGGACACCCTTGTCTGAAACGATGTACGAGGCAGCGCTGTACTGGCGTGGCGCCGCCCCGCGCTACGGCACGAACATCACCGATACCGACGCCTACACGACGCACTACTCGGGCGGGTCGGTGTCGGGCTACTCCTACAACGAGCCGGCAACGCTTGCCTGCGCCAAGAACTTCAACGTACTGCTGACGGACGGCGAGCCGACCCAGGACGTCGACGCCTGGAACCGAGTCGGCTCCCTGCCGGGCTGGAGCGACGAGATCGGGTCCTCGAACTGCAAGGGCGGTAACGAGGATGGCAGCTGCCTCGACGATATCGCGAAGTACCTGCACGAGGTCGACATCAATCCGTCCGTGGAGGGGGACCAGACGGTCACCACCTACACGATCGGATTCACGGTCGATCTCGATATCCTGGAAGACACCGCGAAGGAAGGCGGCGGCGAGTATTACCTGGCGAGCGACACCGCATCGCTGACCAAGGCACTGACCGAGATCATTACGAACATCTTCGATCGTGACATCTCGTTCACGGTGCCTGCAGTCTCCGTGAACGCGTTCAATCGCACGCAGAACCTGAACGACCTCTACATCTCGGTGTTCCGCGCCAAAAACAAGATGCACTGGCCGGGCAACCTCAAGAAGTACCGGATCCAGGGCGGGCAGGTCGTCGACAAGAACGGTAACAACGCGGTCGACCCGGACACGGGCTTCTTTGCGGATTCTGCGCACAGCTTCTGGACCGAGGGAACGAAGCCCGACGGTGCCGCCGTCTCGGCCGGTGGCGCCGCAGCGCAGCTGCCGGATCCGGCCGACCGGCTGGTCTACACCAACCTGAACGGGAACAGCCTGACGGCCGCCAGCAACGCGATCTCGCCGTCGAACGCCGCGGCATTCACCCACGAGACTTTCGGATTGAACGGGACCCAGAACGATCCCAGCGTCTACGACATGATCCAGTGGATCCGCGGCGTGGACGTGGCCGACGTCGACAACGACCCGAACACGATGGTGCGCAGGGACATGGGCGATACACTGCACTCCCAGCCCGCGGCCATCATGTACAGCGCCAACAGCGGGACGCCGGAAGTGGTGGTCTACACCGCGACCAACGACGGCTACCTGCACGCGATCGACGGCACCACGGGGCGCGAATTGTGGTCGTTCATTCCGCAGGAAATGCTCGGGGAACTGGGCGACCTGTTCCACGACACCACGGTCAACTACAAGCATTACGGCATTGATGGCGACATCGTTCCGGTCGTCGCCGATCGCAACAAGAACGGCACGATCGAGCCGGGAACCGACTTCGTCTACCTGATATTCGGCATGCGGCGCGGCGGCGATTTCTACTACGCGCTCGACGTGACGAACAAGAACAGCCCGCAGGTCAAGTGGGTGCGTTCCTACACGAACATGGGCCAGAGCTGGTCGCCGGCCTCGCTGGCCAGGATGGAGCTGCCCGGCGTGAACTCCGACAAGGCCGTGCTGGTCTTCGGCGGCGGCTACGACACCGTGCACGACCAGGCCGCCTGGCCCGAATTGGCTGACGGCGAGGCCGCCGGCATCCACATCGTCGATCTGCATACCGGCGACGAACTGTGGCGGGCCGGTCGCGACACCGGCGCCGACCTCGTTGACAGCCGGATGACCCGGGCAATCCCGAGCCGCGTTCGCGTGCTCGACCTGTCAGGCGACGGCATCGCGGACCGCATGTATGCCATCGACATCGGTGGCCAGGTCTGGCGCTTCGACGTCGGCAACGGCGCCGGCGCCGGGCCGCAGATCACCGGCGGCGTCATCGCCCGGCTCGGGCAGGAAGGCAACGGCGGCCCGGACGACGTTCGATTCTATGCCGCCCCGGACATCGCCATTTTCTACGATGAGGCGCTGAGCCGGCGTTTCCTGTCGGTCAGCGTCGGCAGCGGCTATCGCTCGCATCCGCTCGACAACAAACCCAAGGACCACTTCTTCTCCCTGCGAGACCCGGACGTATTCAGGTCACTGACGCAGACCGAATACGATACCTACCTGGTGGTCGAGGCCGACGATCTCGTCGACGTGCAGGGCGAACTCAGCGTGGAAATCGGCGCTGGCGACCGTGGCTGGAAACTCGAGCTGCCGAAAGGCCAGAAGGTGTTCTCCGAATCCCAGACCTTCGACAATGCGGTCTACTTCGTGAGCTTCGAACCGCAGTTGAACACGGACGATCCCTGCCTGGCCGGAACCTCGATCAATCGCCTGTACAAGGTAGACATCAGGAACGGTAACCCGGTAGTCGATCTCTCGACCCTTGACCCCGACGACAAGGAAGCTATCGACGAGTCGCGCGTGACCGAGCTGGAGCAGGGCGGCATTGCACCGAAGCCGTCCTTCCTGTTCCCCTCGCCGGACGACCCCGATTGCGAAGGCTCGGAGTGCGCAACGCCGCCGATCGGCTGCGTGGGTGTCGAGTGCTTCGATCCCGGCTTCAACAACCGCCCGGTGCGGACCCTCTGGACCCAGAGCGACACGAACTGAGCGGCGCTTGCCCGGCGGGCGCGGTCGCGCGCTCCGGATAGTCAGGCCGTCGAGCGGCCGCGCGCCCCGGCAGGCCTGGGGGCCAGCGGCCGTTCGAGCCGGGTCTCGAGAAAGCCTTTCATGGCCTCGTCGGCCAGGTCGCCCAGCACGTTGATGGCCGGCAGCCCGGTCAGTTTACCGACCAGCTCGATGGCGGCAGTCGTATTGGTCGCCGGTCCCGTCACGAGGTCCGGCTCGAAGCCGAATGCCTGCTGCACGCCGACGACCGCGTACGGGTCCGACGCCGCCAGGATCCGGCAGCAGACGCGTTCGCCCAGTTCCGCGACCAGCGCCGCGCCGTTGTACGGCTCCAGCGGCGACGCGCCGGCTTCCGCTACCACGTAGTCCGGCCGGCGCGCAGCAATGTGCCCGAGCAGCGGACGCAGCGCCGCGAAAAATCGCTCCTCGCTGACCACCGTCGAAGGTAGTCCGGCGTCGACGAAGTCGTAGCACTCGAACGCGCCGGCCTTGCGGTACTCGAGGATGTCGCGGTAGCGGCCGGCGCCCGTGAACTTGGCGCCGATCACGCGCAGACCCGCTTCCGCCAGCAGCCGGCAGACCAGCGCGCCGGTGACGGTCTTGCCGGCGGACATCGACGTGCCGACGATCAGGATGACGGGCACGTCGAAGGTCGCGCCGCCGCCGGTGATGGCGAAGTCACGCATGCGCACGGTCCTGCCGCCGCGGCGCACGTGGCCGACGTAGTCGAGCGTCAGCGGTTTCGGCAACAGCGCGGACATCGACGTGAAAGTGCCGAACAGGCCGGCGCTGGTCAGGGCGTGCAGGCGTCCGCCTTCGACCTCGCGCCAGCTGCCCACGCCCTCCAGCGTCGCGGCGCGCACGCCGAGGGCGCCGACGACCTGGCGGCCCTCGCGCACGTCGATCATCTCGCCGCTGCAGTCCTCGATGTGATAGAGCGCGGACGGTGCCCCGACGACCCGCGCCACGACGTAGTCGCCGGTCGCCCAGTCGGCCTGCCCGAGCGCCTCGACGTCCCACGGCACCTCCGCGAGGTCCGCGATACGCCCGAGCGACGCGATGAGCGGGGCGTTCACGCCGACTCCCGGCGAGCCTCGTCCGGTGCGGCGGGCGCGAGCAGCAGCATGGCGAGCAGCGCCGCGCGGTCCAACGTCCGGTCGAGGTAGAGAAACTCGTGGGTCGCGTGCGCGCCGTGGCCGACGGCGCCCAGGCCGTCCAGCGTAGCCGTGTACTGGCTGGTCGTGTTGCCGTCGGAGCCACCGCCGACGCGCACCTGGCCGAACTCGAGTCCCAGTTCGCTCCCGAGCGCCTGCGTCTGCCGCCACAGGGCCTGGTTGCGCGGCGTCGATTCCATCGACGGCCGGCCGATGGCGCCCTCGATGCGCAGGCGCACGCCGGGCACGGTCGGCTGCAGTGCATGGATCGCGTGCTCGATGCGGCGGCCCTCGGCAATCGTCGGGACCCGCACGTCAATGACGGCAGAGCTGTGCGCGGCGATGACGTTGGGCTGCACGCCTCCGTCCACGGTGCCGACGTTGATCGTGATGCCGCGCTCGGCGTCGTTCATCGCGAACAGCTTCTGGATGACGTGCGACAGCTCGAGGATCGCGCTGGCGCCGGCTTCCGGGTCCAGCCCCGCGTGCGCGGCCTTGCCGTGCACCGTGACCGTGAAGCGCCCGATGCCCTTGCGCTCGGTCTTGAGATCGCCTGCCTCGCCCATCGACGGCTCGAGCACGAGCGCCCGGCACGCGTGTCGCGCCAGCAGTCGCACGTAGCGCGTCGAGCTGCGGCTGCCGATCTCCTCGTCGGCATTCACGAACAGGACCGGCGTGATGCCGGGCTGCAGGTCGAGTTCACGCAGGGCCTTCAAAGCCAACACGAGTTGCGCGAGCCCACCCTTCATGTCGAACACCCCCGGGCCGCGGATGACGTTGCCCTCCACGGTGAAAGGCCGCTCGGCGGTCGTGCCCACGGGCCAGACCGTGTCGAAGTGCCCGACCAGGAGTTGCAGCGGCGCGTTGCGCCGACGCTGCCGGGGGCGCCCGAACAGGTGCAGCGGGCCCGTGCCGAGTTCGCGCAGCAGAAAGTCCTGCTCGCCCAGTGCGCTCTCCAGCGCGCGCCGGACCGGTTCGTGGCTGGCGGGCTGCAAGGAAGGCGACTCGGCCTCGACGAGCTTGCGCAGCAGGTCGAGAAAGAACTTTTCCTGGCCGCGAATGAATTCGAGTACGCGCTGTGCCGTCGCGGCCGCCATCGCCGGCTACTTTTTCATGTTGGCGGGGAATGGAAACGCCGCCGAGTCCTCTATCTCCGCGAAGCGGCCGGGTGCGAGGTAGGCGAACAGCGGCGCCTCGTGGATCAGTTCCTGGTCGTCGATCTCGCGCGAGCGCAGGTACTCGGGGTCCGAACGCGCCGCGATGATCTCGCCGGCCAGCAGGCAGTTCTCGCCGAAGCCCCCGACCTCCTTCAGCAGGCGGCACTCGAAGTACAGGTAGGCCTCGTCGATGAAGTCGGCGTCGATCTGCGTGGCCGGAAAGGTCGAAAAGAAGTCGAGCACCGGTTTTTCGCCCGTGGCCTCGCGGGGCGAGGCGGCCAGCGCCGTGTACAGCAACTGGTCCGGCTTCGGGTAGCTGACCGTGAACTCGCCGGTGCGGCGAATGTTCTTGCAGGTCGAGTGCGACGGCGAGCAGACGAACGCGAAGTAGTTCTGCCAGCCAAGCGGCGTGACCATGTGCTTCGGCGCAAGATCGACGCCGCCATCGGCGTTGCGCGTGCCGATCAGCACCAGCGGCGCAACGCAGAAGAAGCGGTCCCAGACCGGCGCGTCGACCGGGATTTCGACCAGTCGGCGAATGTCGGTGGCGGTCGTCACGTTGCTTTCTCCTGCCTGCACCCGGATCACGGTACGCGCGCCCCGCCAGCCTGTTAATACGTAGTTGCCGCGCGGCCTGCGGGCCTGCAGCGGCTTGCACGCGGGGCACTTCGTGCTATCGTCAGGAGCAAAAGAAGCCGCAGGCAAAGCGGTCCATGCGCGACGGTGCCGGGACGCGCGACCCGGTCGCTGGCACCGCCTTCCGCTGTTCCGCCCGGCATCCATGCAGCCGGCATGCGACGCGGCGCGACCATCGCGAGGCGTGTACGCGCCTCCCGCAGCAGGGGGATACAGCATGAATACGAACCGGATCGTGGCGCTCGTCTGCGCCGTTCTCTTGGCCTGCACGACCGTGGGCCGGACGGCCAGCGCGGAACCGCTGGCGCTCCCCGGTCTGGAGGCCAATGCCGAAATCGTCCGCGACGCCGAGGGCATTGCGCACATTCGCGCGCAGAACCGGACGGACCTTTTCTACCTGCAGGGCTGGGTGCACGCCGAGGACCGGCTGTTCCAGATGGACCTGACGCGCCGGCAACCGAGCGGCACGCTGGCCGAGCTGTTCGGTCCGTCGGCGCTCGGCGGCGACGTGCAGTCGCGCACGATCGGCCTGCGGCGCGCCGCGGAGCGCTCGGCCGCGGTACTGTCCGGGACAACGCTCGCCGCGCTCGAGGCCTACGCGCGCGGCGTCAACGACTGGGTCGCGTACGGACCCGGCCTGCCGCCGGAATACGCGGCGCTCGGTTTCACCGAGCGCACGGATTTCCGCCCGTGGGACATCGTCGACAGCATCGTGATCGGCAAGGCGATCGCGTTCAGCCTGTCCTTCGACCTTGACACCGGCGCGACCGAGGATTTCCTCGCGTACGTCACGGCGCTCGGCCCCGCCGGCGCGCTCGTGTTCACGCAGGACGTGTTCCGCGCGCAGCCTTTCGACTGCGCCTCGACGGTGCCGGACGCGACCGGCGCCTACCCGTTCATCCCGGTGCCCGGCGCGCCGAACCCGGAGGCCTGCCCGCCGCCGGCGGGCGTATCCGGGCTGGCAACGGAAGCCGCGACGCTCGCCGCTGACGGGACGAACGCCGCTGTTCCTGCAGCCGCCGGCGGCGCAGTCACGGCCGTTGCGGGTTCCGCGCCGCCCTCCGACGTGCTGCAGCGCCTCGCCGCGCAGGCCGGCAGCGCGCTGCGCGCCTCGCCGTTCATCCGCGAGCGCCTCGACGCCGACGGCACGATCGGCTCGAACGAGTGGGGCGTGACGCCGACGGCTTCCGCGAACGGCGTGCCGATCATGGCCAACGACCCGCACCTGTCGCTGAACACGCCGTCGACCTTCTACCCGATGGGCCTCGAGGCACCGGGCTTCAACGCGTTCGGTTCCACGTTCCCCGGCGTCGCCTTCGTCGTGCTCGGTCACAACCGGCACGTGCACTGGGGCGCCACGACGAACCCGATGGACGTGACCGACACCTTCGCCGAGCTGCTCGTGTTCGACGAGAACGGCGTGCCGGTCGCGACGCTGTTCCAGGGCAACCCGGAACCCGTCGAACGCATCCCGGAAGCGTTCTTCTTCAACGCCGGCGGCTTCCTCGCACAGGCGCCGCCCGGCAACGGCATCCCGGCCGAGACGATCATCGTCCCGCGCCGCAACAACGGCCCGATCCTCGCGCTGCTCGGCGCGCCGGCGCCCGGCGCGGTGATCCCGGCGCTCAGCGTGCAGTACACCGGCTTCAGCGCGACCCGCGAGCTCGACACGTTCCGACTCTGGAACGAGTCGCGCAACCTCGACGACTTCCGCCACGGTCTCGCGCTGTTCGACTTCGGCTCGCAGAACTGGATCTATGCCGACATCGCCGGCAACCTCGCGTACTTCGCGAGCGGCGAAATGCCGATTCGTACCGACCTGCAGCAGGGCACGGTCGCGCCGGGCAGCATTCCCGGCCTCTTCGACCCGAACGCGCCGGTGCCGCCGTGGTTCATCCGCGACGGCACGTCGGGCGCACACGAGTGGCTGCCGGTCGAAAACCCGCAGCCGGGGCAGGCCGTGCCCTACGAGGTCCTGCGCCAGGACGAGCTGCCGCACACGGTCAACCCGCCGATGGGCTGGTTCGTCAATGCGAACAACGACCCGGCCGGCACCGTGCTCGACAACGACCCGCTGAACCAGCTGCGCTTCGGCGGCGGCATCTATTACCTGAATCCCGGCTACGCCGGCGGCTTCCGCGCCGGCACGATCACGCTGCGCGTGCGTGACGGCCTCGCCAAAGAGGGCGTGCTGTCGAAGCGCGACCTGCAGAAGATCCAGGCGGACGTGTCGCTGCTCGATGCGCGCTTCTTCGTGCCGTACATCGTTGCGGCATTGAAAAACGCGAACGAGCCTGGCGCACCCGACATGCTCGCCGCGCTCGCGGCGGACGCTGAACTGACCGAGGCCGTCAAGCGCCTCGCGCGCTGGGACTACACGACCCCGACCGGCATCCAGGCCGGCTACGACGCGGGCGACCCGGTGGTGCCGGATCCATCGCTGCTGCCGGAGCCGGACAAGGGCGAGATCCGCAACAGCATCGCTGCAACGATCTACAGCGTCTGGCGCGGCCAGGCCGTGCGTTCCTTCGTCGACGAACCGCTCGCCGGGCTGCCGACGCCGGGCAGCACGATGGCCGTGACCGCGCTGCAGCACCTGCTGCGCACGAACGGCGGCAGCGGCGTCGTCAATTTCTTCGCCGTGCCCGGCATAAGCGACCCGGTCGACCAGCGCGACTACAAGCTGCTGGCCGCGCTGCGCTCGGCGCTCGACCTGCTGGCCGGCGACGCGTTTGCGCCTGCGTACGCGTACTCGTCCGACCAGCGCGACTACCGTTGGGGCAAGCTGCACCGCATCGTTTTCGACCACCCGTTCATCGGCGCCTTCAGCGTGCCGGCGCAGCCGCCGGAACTGTTCCCGCAGCCGGTGCCGGGCCTGCCCGGTATCCCGACCGACGGCGGCTTCAACGTCGTCGACGCGTCCTCGCACAGCGCGCGCGCCGACAGCGTCAACGAGTTCATGTTCGGCGGCGGACCGGTGCGCCGCTACGTCGCCGAGCCGCGCGCGCCGTTCATGAGCGGGGCCGAGTCGATCTGGGCCGGCGGGACGAGCGGCGTGCCGTTCGCCGGCAACCCGTATTACGCGAACCTGCTGCCGTACTGGCTCGTCAACGAGGCGCTGCCGCTGGTGCTGCGCACGAAGGACGTGGAGGCGAGTTCGCGCGTCGAGGTGGTGCCGGCCGAGTAGGAGAGGCACGCTGACAGGCTGGCGACGCCCCGTGCGCCGACGACGCGCGCCGCACGGTGTCAGCGTGCCTGGCCTTTCCCGTCGCCCTCGATGACCCGGTACCAGGACGCCCGGTTGCGTTTCAGCAGGTAGCGATTGATCGCCGACGTGTGCTCGCGCACCCAGCGGATGCGCTCCTTCAGCATGTTGATGAACTCGTCCGGCGTCGGTTCCTGCTCATAGTCCTCGTCGAGGTGGCCGCGCCATTCCCACACGCGGCTCGAGTATTCGCTGATGGCCCGGTACAGGTCCTTGTCGTTCTTGATGTCTGGCACTTTCACGCTCGATGTACCTCCCGGTGCGCCTGGCCTGTCGTCGTGATACGCCCCGGTCAGCCTGCGCCGGGCAACAGCCAACCGTCGCGCTGCCGGGCGGCAGCGGCGTGCGAGGCGGAAAACCAGGGGAGATCCAAAACTACTCCGAAAAATTCGCGCGTCAAAAATTCTTGTGCGGAGGCCCGCAAGTGGCTGAATTTTTTTTCCGGCCGGAAGGCCTGGCGAAATTGTGATCAGCGCTTTTGCGCAACGCCCGGCGGCGCCGCTGCCGCCCGCTCCAGTCTTCGGCCGCCCGCGGCGTATTTCGGCGACTACGTATGGTCGGCCAGCGCCATTGCGCGGACACTGCGGCAAAGTTTTGCGGGTGGTGCAAATGAGCAAGGACAGGCAAGACGTCACGGGCGTGGATAACAGTGCTGCTCCCGATATCGCGATGCCGGCCGACAGTACTGGCACGTCGCCGGTACACCCGACCCGGCTGTACGGCGAGATTCGGAACAACCCGGAGAAAATCCGCGACCTGTTCCGGGAAGGCCGTTATCCCTACCGGACGAAGATCCGGGCCAAGGCCTACGAGGAGCACAAGAAGGAGCTCCAGGTCGAGCTCCTGAAGGTGCAGAACTGGGTCAAGCAGACGGGGCAGCGTATCGTGGTGCTGTTCGAGGGCCGCGACGCGGCGGGCAAGGGCGGCACGATCAAGCGTTTCATGGAGCACCTGAACCCGCGCGCGGCGCGGGTCGTCGCTCTCGAAAAGCCGACCGAGCACGAGCTCGGCCAGTGGTATTTTCAGCGCTACATCGAGCACCTGCCGACCAAGGGCGAAATGGTCTTCTTCGATCGCTCCTGGTACAACCGTGCCGGCGTCGAGCGGGTCATGGGTTTCTGCTCGTCACTCGAGTACCTCGAGTTCATGCGCCAGGTGCCGGACCTCGAGCGCATGCTGACCCGGTCCGGCATCCGCCTGTTCAAGTACTGGTTCTCAGTGACGCAGGAAGAACAGCAGCGCCGCTTCGCGGCGCGCAAGGACGACCCGCTGAAACAGTGGAAACTGAGCCCGATCGACCGCGAATCGCAGGACAAGTGGATCGAGTACACTCAGGCGAAGGAGGCGATGTTCTTCTACACCGACACCGCCGACGCGCCCTGGACCGTGATCAAGTCCGACGACAAGCGCCGCGCCCGCCTGAACTGCATGCAGCATTTCCTGTCGCACCTCGACTACCCGGGCCGGGACGAGCAGGTGCTGCAGGGCCCGGACCCGCTGATCGTCGGCGAGCCCTCGCAGGTGATCGAGAAAGACCGCCACCTCTGGGGCTAGCCGCGGCGGGGAGGCCGCGCTGTCGTCCGCGCGCCCGATGATGTAGCTTCACTCTCCACGTCTACCGGAGAGCGGCGTTACCATGACCATTCGCGATCTGCGCAATGTATTCCTGACCGGCCTGGCCATCGTGCTGCCTGCCGTCGTGACGATCTGGGTCGTCTGGTGGGTCGGCACCTCGTTCGAAACCCTGCTCGGCGGGCTTTACAAGGCGGTCTTCGCCGAGTGGCTGTACTTCCCCGGTCTCGGCATCCTGCTCGGCATCGCGCTGACCTTCGCCGTCGGACTGCTGGCCAAGGCCTGGCTGTTCCGCAAGTTCATCGGCGCCTGGGACGGCCTGCTGAATCGCATTCCGCTGATCAAAACCGTCTACGGCGCGGTGCAGGACTTCATGAACTTCGTGTCCGGCGACAGCGGCAAGCGCTTCAACCGGGTCGTGCTGGTCGAGTTCGAGCAGCCGGCGATGAAACTGATGGGTTTCGTCACGCGCGAGGATTTTTCGAAGTTCCCGAAGCTCGCCGGCGCAGACGAGGTCGCCGTGTTCCTGCCGATGAGCTACCAGGTGGGCGGCTACACGCTGTTCCTGCCGCGCGCGCGGCTCGAGCCGCTCGAGATGCGCGCGGAGGACGCGATGCGCTTCGTGCTGACGGCCGGGCTGTCGGTGAACCGGTCGGCGCAAGGGAAGGCAAAACCCGCGGACGGCTGACAGGCTGCCCCCTCGGCCGCTCGCGCGTGTCCGGCGCTCGCACTGCGCCGGCCTGCCGGCACGGTCGTGTGTCGCCTGTGCACCGGGCAGGGTTTTCGTGCCAAATGAGGGAATTCTCTCCCGATTGCCGCTATACCTTTTAGCGGAAGACATGCAATCAGCGGGAGACTCCGATGAAGCCACTCTGCCTGGCGCTTGCGACCCTCGCCGTCGCCGGTTGCGCCGTTACCGATATCGGCGACGTCGAGCCGCCCGTTCCGCCCGACGTACCGCCCGTGGACGGCTCCGCCTGCGCCCGCAACATCGACCCGGTCGGGCCGATGCGCACGAAAATCACCTGCGAAGCCTACTGCCAGCCCGACACGGCGCCACGTTCGAGTTTCATGAGGATTACCTGGACGGACGACGCGCGCGGGCGCCCCGGCGACAGTCGCATCGACGTGACTGTCTACAAGACTGGCTTCGATGAGCTCGCCTACGCGAGCTACTGTGACGAGCCGGTACAGAAGCAGGCAGTCGCCGACTCGCTCCAGCCGGTCATCCACCTGCCCGAACTGGAGGACGAGCTTGCATTCCGGCTTGCGGTGGTCGAGCGGCAGGAAGCGCGCCGGCGGGGCGAAGCGAACACACTCGTCCTGCGGGATCTGCAGCCCGGTATCGCCTACTTCTGGCGCGCGGCCCAGCGCACCGCGCATGGCTGGCTGACGAGCGCGGCGACCTATTGCATGGCGGCCGTCTGCCCGGTCGATTTCGTCGACGAGAGCCAGCGCGTTCAGCCGAAAAGCGACTCCCCCGAGCAGCAAGACGACCGGTAAGCGATCACCCGGAGCGATGCCATGACCTATTCAATCCTGTTCGCACGACGTGCCGCATTGGGACGCGCCGTATTGGCGATAGTCGCGAGTCTGTTCGCGTTTCCGGCGACGGCGCAGTTCATCGTCAGCGATATCGGCCCGGACAACTCTTCCCTCGATGCAACGAACCCGAACGGCGCATCCGGCGGGCGTGTCAACGGTCTTGCATCACACCCGAACAACAACACGACCTTCTTCGCCGCCAGTGAATGGGGCGGCCTCTGGCAGACCACCGACGCGGGGCAGAACTGGGCCCCGCTGCCGGGGCACGTACCGCAGGCAACCTGGGACGTCGAGGTGCATCCGACGACGCCGGCGACGATTTTCGCAACCAGCTATTTCGACGGCCGGGTAAACAGTCGTGCCGGCATCAGTGTCAGCACCGACGGTGGCGTAACCTGGACCCGGCCGGCGACGGCTACGCCGCCGGCCGGGTAATGCGTGTTGGCCGCAAGGCGCAACGACCCCTCGGCCGGCGGTATCTCCATCGATCCAGCGGTACCCAACACGGTCTGGATCGGCACCAACTGCGGTCTGGCCGTATCGACGGACAGCGGCGTCACCTGGCGCTTCATCGATCCGACGCCGGCAAATCTCGCCGACGATATCTTCGACGTGGTCGCGCACAATGGCGGTACCGTCGATGTCTGTGGCACGGACGGGCACCTGCGCTCGGTCGACGGCGGCGTCACCTGGACAACGGCAGCGGGCTTCCCGCGACCGGCCGGCGGCCGTTGTTCGCTGGCGATCTCTCCCGACGAGCCCTACGTGATCTTCATCGCGGACGGTACCAACGCGCGCGAGTCCAATGACGGCGGCGCTACCTGGACGAACTACGGGGTGTTTCCCGGCAACCAGGGTCGCGTGCCGTTCGTCGCGACCAACGACCGGGCGGGGAACGCCTTCGACTTGTGGTCCGGCGACATCAACCTGTTCCGGGCGGCCTGTACGACCCCGACCCCGGCGGCGCCCGGCGGCGCCCAACGCTGCCCGGGCATGGCTGCCTGGACGACGGAGACGACCAACAGTCACGTCGATGTCGGCGACATCGTTTTCGATTCGCAGGTCGCCGTCGATGCCTGCCCGATGCTCTTCTCGAACGATGGCGGGGTTTACCTGGAAACCGTCGGCACCAGTCCCGGCTGCCATACGCCGAACTGGGAGCAGCCGACCGTGACGCCGCATGCGATGTGGCTGTACGACATCGAGGGCGCGCAGCAGAGCGGTGCCGCCTCCGAGGATATCTATATCGGCCAGCAGGATACCGGCACGTTCGGTGCCCCGGATGCGCCCGTGAACGATCCGGACTGGACCAACTACGCCTGCTGCGACGTCTTCGACGTCGCCGCGGAGACCGCGCAGTCGGTGCGCACGGCCTGCTGCTTCAACGTACCACCGAACCCGCCCGGAACTCGCTTCAACCAGCTGGCGATTCGTACGACCGCCACCGGCGCCACGACCAATCTCGCCGCCGGCAATTACCCCGCCGGTGTCATTCCGAGCTTCAACGACGTGGACATGATCGCGAATTTCGGCGCCGGTGCCTACGCGCTGGTCACGAACGCCGGCGTGTTCGTCACGCAGAACATCAACGCGACGGCGGTTGCTTGGACACAGCTGGGCGCGGCAACGACGCCCGCGAATGCCTGCGGTATACAGGTTGCGAACGCGGGCGGAACGCCGACTTTCTTCGTGAAGAGCGGCGGTTGCATCGGCAACGCCGGCGGATCACTCTGGAGTTATACGGGAACCGCGGCGGGCGGGGCCTGGCAGCAGATATTCCGTCGCGGTACCAGCAACTTCGGCATCTATGCCGTGGATCCGAACGACCCGAATACACTGATCGCCTCGGACCTCGGCGGCGGCAACGTGGCGATGGTCATGACCACCGACGGTGGCGCCAACTGGAACCCCATGCCACAACTCGACAACCTGATGACAGGCGGCGGAGCGTACATGATGCGAACGGTGCGCGGGCCGACTCGGGGCCAGGGCTTTGGCGGTTACGACCAGCCCAGCATGGTCGGAATCAGTCCTGCCGACCCTAACGTCATGGTAGCCGGCGCCATCGATGCCGGCGTGTTTCTCAGCACAGACGCCGGGGCCACCTGGCAGCTCGTCACGGATCCGGTTTCCCCGGGTCGGACGGGCACCCCGCACATCCCGCGGCCCCTGAAAGCCTATTTCGATCATGAACCCACCGGTACGCGAATAAACATTTACGTCGCATCGGTCGGGCGGGGGGTCTGGCGCATATCCATCGACCAGTTCGGCGGAACGCTGGCGGTCGTACCAATAGGCTGGTCATTTGACTTTGCCGACAACGATCACCATATCGATCGCCACTCGCTGCGAATCGTGGACGACGTGTTCGACGCGAGCTCGGCGACCATCAGCTGGCGCACGCTGGTGGCCTACGATGACAAGAACAACGATGACGACTATGCGTGGGAGGTCAACCACGCGATCCTGGCCATGCCGGATGCATTCTTCCTCGGCGGCGAGACGCCGCTGATGGGCGACGACGGCGGCGCCGATACGGACGTCCGGAGCGTGACCGATGCGCGCCTGGTCGGCTTCAGCAACGCGACCGTGGTGCTGCGCGGCTGGACTTTCGATTTCGACGACGACGATCATCATATCGATCGCATGATCCTGCGACTGACCGGAATTACCTACGATTCCACGGCCGGCACCGTCAGCTGGACTGCTAACGCCCGCTACTCCGACAAGAACAGCGACGACGACTACGACTGGCGCTACCAGTTCCTCGTGATCGCGTTCAACGGCGGAGGCGTCACCTCGGTCAGCTCTACCGGCACGGACGGCGGCGGTTCCGACTCTCACAACGGCTCGGTCGTCAGTACCGCACTGCAAGGCTTCGACGATGCCGTGGTATTGCCGCAGGGCTGGACATTCAACTTCGACGACGACGACCATCACATTGACCGTACGGCGCTGTTCCTTCGCAACACGGTCTACGATCCCTCGTCGGGAACGGTGACCTGGAACGCGGGGCTGAGCTACCACGACAAGAACAGCGACGACGATTTCGCCTGGGGCTATGACGTCGCTGTGCTCGCCTTCGACGGCGGCGGTGTGACGGAATTCGTACTGGGGCCGAACGATGACGGTGGCGGCGAAGACGAGCAGTCCGCCACCGCGGAGTTTAGGCCCTGACCGGCGACCGCGCCCCCGGCGAGGCCGGCAGGCGCGACGGATTTCACATGCCCAGGACTTCTTCCGCGCGTTCGTACACCGCGTCGAAGCGCCGCGCGAGCGGCACGCTCGCCGCGCGGCAGCCCTCGACGACCTCTTTCGACCAGCGCGCGTAGGCCTGCATCCGTTCGTTGTCCCAGTCAGCCGGCGGCGCGTCGAGCAGGTCGGACAGGTTCGCGATCTTGTCCGCGAGCTTGACCTGCCGCGCCCCGGTCGAAAGCCGCGGCGCCTTGACGACCTGCAGGCGCTTGCGGGCCTGCTTGGGCAGCGACTTGTCGTCCGTCACTTCCATGACCAGGCTGGCGATCTTCGGGCCGAAGCGCTCCTCGAGTTCCTCGGCCGTGGTTGCAGTATCCTCTACCGTGTCGTGCAGCAGGCCGGCGGCGAGGATATTCGCGTCGCTGACGTCGCCCACCTGCCGGAGCAGGTCGAGCACGGCGATCGGGTGGTTGATGTAGGGCGTGCCGGCGGCGTCCTTGCGGCGCTGGCCGGCGTGCCGCTCCGCGGCGAAGCTCGTGGCCGCGACGACGAGGTCGAGGCCGTCCATGCCCTGCAGCCAGCCCGCCAGCCACGGGTCGTCCTCGGCCAGGCTGCGGCGCAGGCCGTCAATGAACTGCCGGCCCGCCTCGGAGCGGTGTTGCCTGCGTTTCGGTTCGTTATCCATTCGGGTTTCTCTCCTGTCGGCGCAGGCGGGGCGACGGCGGCCCGCGCGTTGGTGTCCGGCCCGCCGTCGGGCCGGTCGTTCGGTCGTGCGTCGGTTTTCGGGATGTCCGGCGACGAGCCGGAAGAGAATCAGCGGGACGCTGTGGTCGGGAACCCGGATTGTCGGTGCCTCCGTGGAGAACAGAGGGGTGTCTTCCCGCTATCAATACTAGCAAGGGCCGCGGCCGGGCGGCAGCTTACATGTCGCGCAACAGGAGCGTAGAATTCAGGAAATACCCGCCCGGCGCGTCCTGTGCCCGGCAGCAGTTCCCCCAGGCTTTGAAGGTACCCGGCACGCTGCTTGAGGCTATCCCGGCCACCCTGTTGCGCAGGATGTGACAGCGTTGTCAAAGCGTGGCAGTATCGCGTTCGTGCGCCGCCCGCGACGGGCGCTGGCAGCGCTACTGACCCGAGGACCCGCTGCGATGAGCAATTCCGACGAGCAGCCGTATCCCACGCTGTCGCGCATGGGTGTGACGGCGACCAAACAGATCGCCAACTACTACATCACGAGCATGAATCTCGTCGACGTCCTGCGGATCAACTATGACCGGCCGAAAGACTCGTGCCTGCCGAGCAGTCGCACCTACAAGTTTCCGCGCGTACCGGAATGCCCGCCGGACGAGCAGCCGTCGAGCAGGCTCAAGATGCACCCGACGCTGCTCGACGCCGTGGGTGAGTTGAAGGACATCCTCGGCAGGAAAAGTCGCAAGGAGACGCTCGCCGAGGAAATCCTCGACGAGATCGAACAGCTCGAAGAGGACATCGCCATCCGCGTCGAACGGCTGCGCGTCCTGACCGCGCAGATACCGGCCGCCCGCTGAACGCCGTCAAGGCTACCGCGGTTCGCTTCTCCCGGCGGCAGGTTGCCGCTGGCAACCCCAGGCGCCGAGGCGCCGCTAGGACGATACGCACACGGTCCGGCCGCTCCTGCCGCCGCCGCGGCTGGCCGGCGCTCTTCGGCATCGCGGCGCTTGCGTGGCTGCCGGCCCCGGCGGCCATGGCTCTGCCCGGTGCCCTGTTCGCCGACGACTCGCTGCTAAAGCTCGAGCTCTCCGGTCCGCTGCAGCCCCTGCTCGAGCAGCGCGAGGAGCGCCCGGAAATCGGCTTCACGCTGCGCGCGCAGGGCCGCGAGCACGCCGTGACGCTCCGGGCGCGCGGCAACAGCCGCCTCCGCCTGTGCGACTTCCCCCCGCTGCGCATTACGTTCGTTGGCGACGACACGCGGGATTCCGTGTTCGAAGGCCAGCGGCAACTGAAATTCGTCAGCCATTGCGATCGGGAAGGCGCCGAACGCTACGACGTCCGCGAGGAATACGCGGCCTACCGGATCTTCAACCTGCTGACCGACGCAAGCTACAGGGTGCGGCTGCTGCAGGTGACCTGGGAGGACACGGGCGGCGCCGCCGCCGGCGACGAAGCAATTCACTACGGGTTCCTCATCGAACCGGCCGCGTCCCTGTCAGCGCGCCTCGCTGCGGCGCCGGCCAGCGTTCCCGGCGTGGTGCTGAGCGCGCTCGACAAACCGCAGGCGGCGCTCGTCTACGTGTTCCAGTACCTGGTCGGCAATACCGACTGGTCGCTGGCCACGGCCCACGGCGAGACGGCCTGCTGCCACAATGTCGACCTGTTCGAGCGCGACGGGCGACTCGTTGCCGTGCCCTACGACTTCGACCTGTCCGGGCTCGTCGACGCGCGCTACGCGAAGCCGGACCCGAGCCTGCGCCTGCGCTCCGTGACCCAGCGTCGCTACCGCGGCTACTGCATGGCGCGCGAGCCGCTGGCGCGTGCGCTCGAGCTCGTTCGCGAGAGGGAGCCCGAGGTGCTGGCGGTCGCGTCCGGGCTGCCGGGCTTGTCCGCTCGCGTGCAGCAGCGCAAGGCGCGTTTCCTCGGCAAGTTTTTCCGCGAAGCCGCGGATTCCGAGCGCCTGCTGCGACGCTTCGAGGGCCGCTGTCTCTGATGAGCCGCCGGGCGGGCGTGCCGCCCGTGCGACGCCGTGCCGCGAGCTACCCGTCTGCTGCCTGCATGACTGCGTCCAGGAGCCCCTGCGTGGCCAGGCTGGCACGCGCCCAGCGTTCGCGCAGCGCATCGCTGGCTGCGGCCGCGGCGAAATCCTCGAACATCAGGGCTGCCCCGGAGGCGCGCGAGTCGACGCGAATCAGCTTTTCAGCGGCGTCGCCCGCCCGTGTCCCGGCGTAGCGATAGCTCGCGGAGCCGTCGGCACTTTCGCTCGTGAAGTGCTCCATGCGCAGTGTGCCCCGGGGGCCGGACAGCTCGAGCGCGATGTCGTCCCGGGACGTATCGAATCCGCAGCGCCAGGTCGACACCGAGTCGTCGTCGAACAGCAGGCGGCCTTCCGCCGCCACGATCGCGCCGGTCCCGGGGTCCCGGCGCAGGCTTGCGCGGGCTTTCCCGATCGGTTGCTCGGGCACCAGGTACTCGAGCGCGGCGCGCAGGTTGTACCAGCCGAGGTCGCCGAGCGCGCCCAGCGGCTCGAGTGACACGTCATAGCGGATGTCGCTGCGATCCGGGAGCGGAATGCGGAAACTCGAATCGAGCGTGCGTGGCCTGCCAACCAGGGTGTCGGCGTCCCGTTGCACGGCCGTGTAACGCGGATGATGAACGAAATGGGTCGCGTCCATGAAGCATACATCTGCCTCGCGGCATGCGTCGACGATACGCTCGAGCGAGTCGACACTCGCGAACGGTTTCTCGGCCAGCACGTGTTTGCCGGCCCTGGCCGCGGCGACCGCGATTGCCTCGCGCACGCCGGTCGGTGTCGCTACGTAAACCGCGTCGACGTCGTCGGCCAGCATACTGTCGAGCGAGTCAGTGGCGGAGCGTGCTCCGAATTCAGCGGCGAACGCCCGGGCCGACGACAGGCGCCGGCTCGTGACGGCGGCGAGTGCGCCCACGGGGCAGTCGCGCAACACCTCGGCCATCGAGCGGGCAATCCGGCCGGTGCCGACGAAGCCCCAGCGCAGTGTGTCGACTCGACCCTGGTCAGCTGCGTTGTTCATGGTTTCCGATTCCGCTCCGGCCCCCGACGATACCCTATCGCCGGCCAGTCCCGGAACTCGCGCGGCAACCGGGCTATCCTCGATTACGTCGTATCCGACCCGAGCGTATTTGCGAAACGGCGCAGCAACTCCCTGCGGACGCGGGCGCGATCGGTGGTATCTTATGGCGCCAGCGGATACGTTGGCCGGGGGAGAGCCGTGCATTCGTTTTTCAAGGAGCTGACTCGTCGCAACGTCGTCCGCGTCGGCATTGCCTACGTCGTGGTCGGCTGGCTGATGGCGCAGGTGGCGGAACTACTGTTCGACGCTTTCGGTGCTCCCGACTGGGCGCTCAAGACGCTGCTGGTCTTCATCGCCATCGGTTTTCCATTTGCGCTGCTGTTCGCCTGGGCGTTCGAGCTGACGCCCGAGGGCCTCAAGCGCACCGCGGAAGTGGATGCCAGCGAGTCGGTGACGCACTCCACGGGGCGCAAGCTCGACCGCATGATCATCGGCGTGCTCGTCATCGCGCTCGGCTACTTCGTCTGGGAGTCGCGCTTCGCGGCTGCGCCCGACGCCGAATCCGCTTCGGCGGCCGCGAGCACGGCGGGCACCGCGACGCCGACCGCCATCGCGGCGTCCGTCGCCGTGCTGCCTTTCGTCAACCTGTCCTCGGATCCCGAGCAGACCTGGTTTGCCGACGGCCTGACCGAGGAAATCCTGAACTCGCTGGTGCGCATTCCCGACCTGCTGGTCGCCGCGCGCACCTCGTCCTTCGCTTACAAGGGCACCGAGCAGACCGTGCCGGAGATCGCCCGCGAACTCGGCGTGAGCCACGTGCTCGAAGGCTCCGTGCGCCGCGGTGGCGAGCGGATCCGCGTCACGGCGCAGCTGATCCGGGCCGACGACGGCTTCCATCTCTGGTCCGAGACTTACGATCGCGACATGGCCGACGTCATCAGTATCCAGGAGGACGTCGCGTTCGAGATCGCGCAGGCTTTGAAGACCGCAATGGATCCCGACGCGCTGGCGCAGATGGTTGCTGCCGGCACGCGGTCCGTCGAAGCTTACGAGGCCTACCTGAACGGGCTCGCACGCTTTCGCGAAACGTCGACCAGCGGCGACCGTTACCTGATGCTCGAGGCACAGGAGACACTGGAGCGCGCTACCGAGATCGACCCCGATTTCTCCGACGCCTACGTGTGGCTGGCGCAGTTCTGGGCGATTCAGCTGACGCGGTCGGACCTTAACTACGGCCTGGTCGACCTCACCCACGCCGAGATGACCCGCAAGTTCAATGCGGCCATCGACAACGCGATACGCACCGAATCGAACCCGGTCGACCGGGCGGGCAAGCAGGCGTTCAAGGCTTTCCAGAATCTCGCCTTCCGTGACGCGATGCGCTACAGCAGCGAGTTTTTCGCCGCCCGCCCGAACGACTTCATCGCCCGCGGCCAGCAGATCGGGCTGCTGACCGTGTTCGGGCGCTACGCGGAGGCGGCCGAACTGGCTCGCGAGACAGCCTCGATGGAAGTCGACACGCTCGGCTTCAGCAACGACGCGACCTTCACGATGCTCTGGGGCGGCACGCCGGAACAGGTTCGCGAGGCGGCGAACGAGGCGATCCGCCGCTACCCGAACGAGACACAGACGCTGTACCAGGCCCATCGCGGCCTGCTCTGGGCCGGCGACGTCGACGGCGCGAGCCGGCTCGTGCCGATACTTGCGGCCAGCGACCTGGAGGAGGAGAACAGGCTGCTGGTCACGCTGCGCCAGGCCTGCGCGGAACGGCGGCTCGAGGATGCAGCACGCATAGCCGAGCGCCTGCTGGCGGACTTCGACGTCGGCTGGATCGTCCACAAGATTCTCGGCGACGAGACGGCGGCGACGGAAAGCCTGCGCCCGCTGGACAACCCCGCCGACCTCGCGGCCCTGGCGGGCTACCTCGGCTACGGCAGCTTCGACCCGCGGCCGTACCCGAACCTGGTGGCCCTGCTGGAACGCGAGGGCATCGAGCGCGGCGAGCCGATCGCCGTGCCGTACCGCTGCAACCGCTGACGGCGCAAGGGCCGGCGACAAAAAAGGCCGGCGGAATTGCTCCCGCCGGCCCAGTCCAGACGCGCTGGGTTCTACGGTCTCGCGATGGTGATCACCGGAGACGTCCAGCTCTCGTTATGCGCAGGGTTCGTGTCCTCGCCCAGCGCCTTGGTCAGCGTCATCTTGACCACGTACTGACCGTTCGGCACCACGTTGCTGCGGTTGCCGTTGGTCGTGATGCCGTCCCAGGCGAAGGCGAAGAAGCCGCCCGACGTGCTGTTGCGCGGCAGGTACTCGTCCGTCGAAACCCGGTGCCAGGCACGCCCCGTGTTCGCGTCGAAGACCTCGAGACGCAGGCGCCGCGACGCGTGGTCGAGATGCACGAGGAAGTAGGCGATGTCGCCGCCGCTCATGCTGTAGGTGGCGCCGCCCGGCTGGTTGAAGTAGCTCGTGCCGACGAGCTTCGCCAGCCACGGGAAACCGTTCGCGGTCGGCGTCATCACCGGGATCGACTGGTAGTCGCCGACGAAGCCGGCATAGGGCACGCGGTAGACGGCATCGCCGCCCTGTTCGCCGAGCTCGATGTAGCCGCCGTACTGGCCGCGGTCCGGTCCGGCCGGTGCCGTAATCGTCACGTTGACGCTGGCGGTTCCTCCCGGGGGCACGTTGACGCTCGGTGCACTGAAGGCGACCGAGGCGTTGGCCAGGAAGAACGACGGCGTGAACGTGCTGCCGCCGGTCGCCAGGGCCGGCGCATGCGACAGCTCGTAGGTTACCGGGGACGAACCGTTGTTCTCGATCGTCAGGGTACGGGTGACCGGCCCGGTCTCGCTTTCACCCAGCGACAGCTTGCCCGGTTCGACTTTCGTCGTGGACTGCACGGCCCCCGGGATGTCCAGCATGCCGGCGCCCTGCCGGTGCACGTTGTCGAGGAAGCCGAGGCCGGGATTGCCCCACCATACTTTCGGGTCCGCGCTGTTCTGCAGGATCGCGCGCACCGCGTTGGACGGTGCGTTCGGCCTGGCTTCGAGCAACAGGGCGACCGCGCCCGCGGTGTGCGGGGATGCCATCGAGGTGCCGCTGATCGTGGCAAAGCCGCCGAGTTCCAGCGGGTAGGTCGAGCGAATCAGTCCGCCCGGCGCGCCGATATCCGGCTTGAGACTCAGGTCGGGGGCGAGGCCGTAGGAACTGAACGAAGAGATCAGGCCGCCGGTCGGGTTGACGAACGCGCCGACCTGGTCGGTCCAGGTCATGTCCACCGGCCCGGTCGCCAGGCGACTGTCGATCAGCACGCCCTCGACGTCGGAGATCGCGACGACCGGGATAATGATGGCCGGCGTCCCCGCGACCGTCGGGCTGAAGCGGCCGGCGACGTTGTTGTACAGAACCACCCCGATCGCGCCGGCGTTCTGCGCGTTCAGTGACTTCAGGTGGAACGCGCAGGTGCCGCGCCGGACCAGCGCCACTTTGCCGGCGAGCGAGCCGGCGGCGAGCGGGTTGCAGGCGTCGTTGGCCGTCGTCGCCGTGCCGGTGCGGGCCATTGCCATGGTGCCGCTGGTCGGCGCGGCCGGGGCCGCGGCTGCCTGCCCGTAGCCGATTACGGTCGCGTCCGGGGAAATCGTGAAAGTCGCGAGGCCGACGTGCGAATTGTCGAAAGAGGCAACGCCGATGACTTTCTCGCCTACGCCGGGTGCGCCGGCGCTGTAAGCGCCGCTTGCGCCGCTGTTACCGATCGACGCGACGACCGAGACACCCTTGTTGACCAGCCGGTCTGCGGCCCGGGCGGTCGGGTATTCCGGCCACTGGAACGCCGAGCCGATGCTCATATTCAGCACCTGCATGCCGTCGGCCAGCGCCTGTTCCATTGCGGCGATCATGATGTCCGCCGTGGTGGAGCCGGTGCAGCCGAAGACGCGGTAGGCGCCGAAGGTCACGCCCGGCGCGACACCGGTGACCGCGCCGCCGGCGCCGACGATGCCGGCCACGTGCGTGCCGTGGCCGTTGCAATCATCGGGATCCGGGTCGGGTACCGCTACCGGGTTGTACGACGGGCTGGTCGGGTCCGCGTTGAACGCGTCGCCGACGAAGTCGTAGCCGAAGGCGACCCTGCAGCCGCTGCCGAAGCAGCCGCCCAGGTCCGGATGATGATAGTCGACGCCGGTATCCATCACGGCTACCCGCACTCCGGCGCCGCTCAGTCCCAGCGTATCTTGCGCGACGTCGGCGCCGGTCATGGCGAGCGCGGTGGCGAGTTCGGGGTCCGCGACGGACCCGGTTTCCGGGATAGTCAACGTGTAGACCGGGTACACGGCGGTCACGCCCGCAATGCGGCGCAGCTTGGCCAGCTGTGCGGGGCTCACGTCGATAGACAGTCCGTTCCAAAGCGTGTCGAAGGCGTAGCGCTCGGTGTAGGCGAGCTTTGCTTTCGCGGCAGCGGTACGGAAGGCCGCCTTCTCGTTGCGCACCGTCGTCAGGCTCGTGCCGTCGGCGGTGGGCGCGCTGGCAAGCTGGACGAACCAGCGCGCAGGCGTTTCGTCGAGCATTGCTGACGAGGACGGCGGGCTTGCGCCCGGATCGAGCGGATACAGCTGCTCGATGTCGCCGGATGCGGCGAGCGCGATGCCCGCACTCGCGAGCGTCGCACCGAGCAATACGCCCGGTGATCTGGATCTGGACACGGTGATACCTCCCGATGAAGACAAAATGCGGGCCGGGGGTGCGGCCCGGTTAGCTTTCGCCGTTGGGAAGGAGTCAGAACGTTCTGTGCACTCGACTACCGACGCGACAGGTCAGACTCGGTCGAACGGACGTTCCGTGGCGTGGCGGATTCTTGCGATCCGCTCGTCGCGGCGAGCGATGGTATAGACCTAATTCGGCGGCAACGCAAGCAAGTCCGGGGCAGGTCCCGCCCCGGGCGGGCCGGCGCCTCGTCCGGCCGCCCTGCTGCCAGCCGTCATGCGCAGATGCGGTCGATTTCGCTCATCAGCTCCGGCGTGAACGCATCGACGAAGCGCAGAGACGCGAGATTCTCTTGCAGCTGCTCGATGCGACTGGCACCGGTAATAACCGATGACAACTGCGGGTTTTTCAGGCACCACGCAATGGAGAACTGCGCGAGCGTCGCGCCCATGCCTTCGGCCAGCGGGCGCAGTTCTTCGACCGTCGCGACCCGGTCCCGGTCGGTCAGCTGCTCGCGCAGCCACTCGTAGCCTTCCACGGTCGGCCGGCTGCCATCGGGGACGCCGTCCCGGTACTTGCCGGTCAGCAGGCCCGACGCCAGCGGGCTCCAGGTCGTCGCGCCGTAACCGCGTTCCGCGTAGACCGGCTGGTAGTCCGGCCCGAAGCGATGGCGCTGCAGCAGGTTGTAAACGGGCTGTTCGACGACAGGCTTGTGCAGATGGTGCCGCTCGGCGATCTCGATGGCCGCGAGGATGTCCTTCGCGTCCCACTCGGACGTGCCCCAGTACAGCGCCTTGCCGCGCTCGATGATGTCGTGCATGGCCCAGGCGGTCTCCTCGATGGGCGTCGTCGGGTCCGGGCGGTGGCAGTAGAGCAGGTCGACGTAGTCGAGGCCGAAGCGCCGCAGCGAGCCGTCGATTCCCTCGAGCAGGTATTTGCGATTCAGCGTGTTGTTCTCGTTCGGCGTGTCGTGCAGGCCCCAGTAGAGTTTCGTCGAGACGAGGTAGGAGCCGCGCCGCCAGCCGAGCTTGCGCAACGCGGCGCCCATGACTTCCTCGGACTTTCCGCCCGCGTAGCCTTCGGCGTTGTCGAAGAAGTTGACGCCGGCGTCGTAGGCGGCGGCGAGCAGGTCGGCCGTCGCGCGGACGTCGACCTGCGAGTGCAGAGTCACCCAGGACCCGAGCGACAATTCGCTGAGCTTGAGGCCGGCCTTGCCGAGGTGGCGATAGTTCATTCGATCTCCATGGTAGGCGATGTACCGAGGCGGCGAGCCGGACCCGGCAGCCGCAGGTACGGATACAACTTGTTCAATTTAACAAAAATCGGCATTCTGCTGTGCGAGGCAGGTCCCCACGCGGGCTGCGATGCGCAGGGCTCGATTCCCGATGTCGAACAACAAGATCGCGGTCTCGCTGACGGTGCTGGCAATGGCCGTAGCGCCGCCTGCGCCTGCCGTGGGCCAGGACGATGCCTATCTCGAGGAGATAATCGTCACCGCCCGCCAGCGCGAAGAGCGCGTGCAGGACATTCCTGCCGCGGTCACCGCCGTGCCCGCGGAGGAACTGGAGCGACTGGCGCTGAACGATCTCGAGCAGATCTCCAACGTCGTGCCCAACCTGCGCATTTCCTACGGCTCGAGCGGCGCGAGTTCCGAGGTCTTCCTGCGCGGCATCGGCACGGGCGCCGGCAGTGCCGGCTTTTCTTCCGCGGTAGGCATCGTCATCGATGGCGTACACTACGAGCGCGGTCGCTGGATACAGCAGGGCTACTTCGACCTGCAGCAGGTCGAGGTACTGAAAGGCCCGCAGGTCCTGTATTTCGGCAAGAACAACCCGGCCGGCCTGGTGATCCTGCGTTCGCGCACGCCCGGCGATGCCTTCAGCGTCAACCTCAAGGCCGGCTTCGAGACCAATGCCGCAGAACAATATTTCGAGGCCGGCGTGTCGCTGCCGCTCAGCGACACGCTCGCTGTGCGCCTGGCCGCGCGGCATTCGCGGCTCGACGGCTGGATCGACAATACGGCACGGCCGCAGACGGGCGTCGACCCGCTTGGATTCGCGATTCCCGGTGCCGCGGATGACGAACTGCCGGGAACCGAGGACACGCTGGGGCGTTTCACCGCGGTATGGACTCCGGACGATCGTTTCGACCTGACGCTGCGCACGGGCTTCGCCGCCAACGAGGACACGGGCATGGTGTCGACCAGCGGCCTCGTGGCCTGCTTCGGTCCTGACGGGCAACCGCAGCCGATCTTCGGTGTGCCGTCGCCATTCGACGATTGCGAAAAGAATTTCAGCCATTCGAAGAGTGCGCTGCCCGCTGGGCTGATGCTTGGCGAGCCGGCCCTGTTCGGCGACGGCACCCCGTTCACCGACTACGACTCGACGAATACGTCCCTCGAGTTCAACTGGCAGGTCGGCGACTACACGCTGACCGGCATCACCGGCTTCCAGCAATACGAAGTTGTCTCGCTCGACAACTTCTCCTACTCGGATGACGGCCAGGTCGGCGGCTTCGAGACAACCGACTACGATCAGTTGAGCCAGGAGCTGCGCCTGGTGTCCGGCTTCGACGGGCCCGTGAATTTTCTCGTCGGTGCGCTGCTCACTCGCGGTGACCTCGAGTTTCGCAACTCGGCGCGCATCGCGCCGTTGCCGCCGGACTCGGGCAGCGGGCGACTGTGGAGCTGGGACAAGACGGCTGAAGAGGACGCGCGCTCCTGGTCCGTCTACGCGGACGTCATCTGGGACCTGAACGAACACTGGGAATTGTCCGCCGGCGCGCGCTACTCGGACGAGCGCCGCGACTCGAGCATCCGTGTCGACTACCTGCACGAGATCCTGATCCTGCTCGGCGCGCTGTCGCCGCAGGGATTTTCCAACCGCTTCGAGGACAGCGACCTCTCCCCGCAGCTGTCGCTGACCTGGCGGCCAAGCGGGGACCTGACGGTTTTCGCCGCCTACCGTGAGGGCTTCAAGTCCGGCGGCTTCGATGCGAGTTTTCTGCTCGGCCCGGGATCGACGCTCGACGACCTGACCTTCGATAGCGAGAAGGCCGACGGCTTCGAGATCGGCGTCAAGGCCCGGCTGCTGGAACGGGCGCTCCAGCTCAACGCGACCGCGTACTCGTTTACCTACGAGGACCTGCAGGTCCAGCAGTTCAATGCAGCGACGACCCAGTTCAATATCGACAACGCGGCGAAAGCGTCGACCAACGGTATCGAGGCAGATCTCGACTGGCTGGTCAGCGACATGTTGCGCCTGCGCGCGGGCTTTAACTGGAACGAGGCGGAGTACGACGATTTCCTCGCGTCGTGCTACGCGGGCCAGTCCGTCGAGGCGGGCTGCGCGTCGCTGCCGAACCCGCTGACCGGCGGCTTTTCCTCGCAGGACCTGGCGGGACAGCCGCTCGCCGTCGCGCCGGACCTGGTGTGGAATCTCGGCGCCAGCCTGGACTTCGATATCGCCGACTGGCGCGCGAGCGCCGGCATCGACGCGCGCTACACCGGCAGCTACAACGCGGCGGTGTCGAAGATTCCCGAGGCGCGCCAGTCGAGCGTCACCGTGGTCGACGCGACCCTGCGGCTGCTGTCGCCGAACAGCACCTGGGAACTCAGCCTGATCGGCCGCAACCTCGGCGACGAGACCGTGGCCGTGCAGGCGGACGACCGGCCGTTGACCGGGGGCGCGGCCGGCTTTCCCGCCGGCAGCCCGCTACTCGGCCTGCGCTCCGATGCCTTCGTGCGTTTCCAGCGTGGGCGGCAGACCTGGGTAACGCTCGCGTATTTCTTCGAGGGCTGAGTCCTACTTGTGATCCAGGCGGACGATGCCGTCCCAGTTATCCGGCACACCGTCGTCGAGGTAGCGCCAGCAGTTCGAAACGAAGCGCCGTGCGGCGAGATCGCCGGAGCACGACGAGGCCACGCGGCCGAAGTGCTCGCTGGCCTTGTTGAAGTCGCGCGCGTAGAAGGCTCGCATGCCGGCGTTCCAGTCGTCCAGCACGGCCATCTTCGCGTCGCGCTCGTCGGTGGGAAGGGCATCGAGTACCTCGAACAGTGTCACGGGCTGCGACTGCCCTTTAACGGTGACGCGCTCGATTTGCCGCAGGGTCACGCTGGTATTACGTGACAGGCGTTCGCGGGTGTGGTGGCTGATCATCAGCGACACGCCGTAGGTCGTCGTCAGGGTCTCGATGCGCGCGGCCAGGTTGACCGTGTCACCGATGACACCGCACTTGATGCGCTGCGGGCCGCCGATCGTACCGAGCGTCAGCGGGCCGGTGCTGATGCCGATGCCGACCCGCATCGGAGGCTTGCCGGTCGCGGCTCGCGCATCGTTAAGTTCGTGCAGGTTCTCCATCAAGCGCAAGCCGGCGTTGACCGCGTCGTCGGCACGGTCGAACAGCGCCATGATCGCGTCGCCGATATAGCTGTCGACGAAGCCCCCGGACTCGACGATGGCCGGTTCCATGTAACTCAGGTACTCGTTGATGAACTCGACGTGCGCGCCCGGCTGCATGGATTCGACCAGGCTCGTGAAGCCGCGGATGTCGGAGAACAGCACGGACATCTCGCGGTGCGTGTTCTCGCCGAGGCGCACGCTGGTCACGCTGTCATGGCCGAGGCTCGCGAGGAACTGGCTGGGCACGAAGCGGCCCAGTGAGCGATTCAGCAACGACAGGTTGTCGGCCTGGTCCTTGAGTTCCTGGTACAGGCGCGCGTTCTGGATCGAGATCGCCGCCTGTGCCGCCAGCACCTGGATCATGCTGACGCGTGCTTCCGTGAAGGCCGCGGGCGTCCGCGAATTCTCGAGGTAAATTACGCCGACGAGATGGCCGCGGTGCTCCAGCGGCGCCGCCAGCGCGGACAGCGTGTCGCGGCCGCGCAGGACCGGGTCGTCGGTAAATCGCGGATCGCTCGCCGGGTCGTCCAGCACGACGCTGTCGCCCGAGCGCAGCACGTAGTCGACGATCCGCAGCGGAATCCGCACGCCCTGTTCCTGCGCGGCCGGGGCGCGCAGCGGCAGTGGCTCGATCACGCTGTAGCGCTGGCGATCGACGTCGCCCACCGCGCACAGGCGGGCCTCGCCATCCACGTCGAGCACCAGGGCACCGATCTGGGCACCGGCGTTCTCGATCAGGATCTGCATCAGCTTCTCGAGCAGGGACTCGAGCACGATTTCCTCGACCATGGCGCGCGAGGCCTTCATCGCGCTGGTCAGGTCCAGCTGGGTCGCGAGGTCGCTGGTGCCGCCGGTGGACTTGCGCTTGTAGGTGCTGTCCAGCACGGTCACGGTCGGTGAGGCATTGCGATCCAGCCACTTCGGGAACTCGGACTCGAGCTGGCGTGCCTTGGCGAAACCGCCCCAGCTCAGCCAGGCTTCCCAGGCCGCGCGCAGGTTCTCCTCCGCGGCAAGGGGCATGTCGAGGTCGAGCTCGCAGCGAGCCATCCGCTCTAGCGCCAGCGCCTTGTCCTGCAGGAAGCGGCTCGAGCGTGCCGCCGAGCGCGCACGATCGAAGCAGGCCAGCGCCTGCTCGCCGTGCCCGCGCAGGCGTTGCCATTCGCCCTCGAGTATTTGCTGTTTCGCCAGGTAGCTGGCCGGGCCGTCCGCCGCCCAGCGTCGCAGGCGCCGGCGGCATCCCGCGATTCGCAGCCGCGCTCGCAGTCGCTGCCACGGACCGAGCTGCGCATATTGCTGCAGCGTGGCCATCGCGAGGTAGAAGGTGTTTTGCGCCGCGTTCACCGAGCCGAGAACGTTCTGCTCGTAGCGCCGCGCCGAAAGACCGTGACAGACGGCCTCGTCGATATCGCCGAGAAGGTAGTTCAACGCGGCACGGCACTCGTGAAAACAGAACAGCGCTGTGAAGTTGTCGGTTGCCGAGAGCCTGGCCACGTCCCGGTGTTCGTCGAAGGCTTCGCCGGCGAGTTCGTTCGGCAAGGCGCCTTCCTCGTCCTGCGACAGCGTCTGCACGAACTGCTGGAAAACCCGCCCGCACATCGAGTGGAACTCGGACTTGTGCTCGTCGATGGCAGCGATCAACTCGGCCTGCCGTTCCGCTACCTCGTCGAGCGGTTCCCCTGACCAGGTGGCATAGCTGCAGTAGTACCAGGCACTGTGGCAGGCGTACTCGATGTCACCGGTCTCGAGTCCTGCATGGTGCGAGGCGAGCAACGCCGGCAGCGTCTCGGCGAGATGGTGTTTCCAGTGGTGCAGCGTCACGTAGTAGGACACGGAGAGTTTTGCTTTCAGCTTGTCCGAGGCATCGTTTGCCGCGAGGCGCAGCGCGAACTGGCCGAGCTCTGTGCCGCGCTCCAGGCGCCCGAGGCCTGCGGACAGCAGGATGCCGTAGGTCATGTAGCCGAACGGGCTCTCGCTGGAATTGCCGTATGCGAGTGACAGTCGCACCATGTGCAGCACGATCAGCGGAAACATGTTCGGATCGGCAATGTAGGCCGGCGACACGGCGCGCAGCAGGATGCGCATGGCCGCCAGCCGCTGCGGGTCGCGCATCGGCGGCAAGCCCGCAAGATCCTCGGTGCTCTTGCCGCGCATCGCCCAGAAAGTTATCGCCAGGCTGGATGCGACACTGGCGAGGCTCGCCCTCTGCGGTAGCTCGACGCCGAGCGCGTGCAGAGCGTTGCGTGCGACAGCCAGCGCCTCGGCCGGCTGGAGATGGGCACTGAAATACGAAATCTGCGCGGCGACGACCTCGGTCTCGTCGAGACGGGTGCGGGCATGTGCCCGCACCTCGCCGACGAGTTCGTCGAGCATCGGCTTGTCGCCGGACAACGCGGCCGCCTCGGCCCCGATTCGCGACAGCGCCAGCCAGAGTTCGTAGTGGTTCTGCCAGGGCGCCTCGGGGAGCAGCAGGCGCCCGTCACGCACGAAGCGCGACGCCGTCGCGAACGCGGCCGACTCCGCGGCCTTCCTGGCTGCTTCGAGGAACAGGGCCGCGTATCGCAGGCGCTGCTGCTCGTCGCTGATGCGCTCCAGTGCGGAGCGAATCTGGTAGACCAGGTCGAATATGCCGTCGCCGCGCTCCCCCTGCGCATGACGCTGCTCGAGCAACTCGGCGATGCGCAGGTGGCGGTCGAGGCGGGTCTCGCGGTCGACGAGATCGTAGGCCGTCGCCTGTACTTCGTCGTGCGCGAATCGGCACAGTACGGGCCCTTGCAGCGCGGGCCCGGCCTCCGCGACCTCGTCGATGACCTGCCAGCTGCCGAGCCCCCACGCGAGGCCCGCTTCGAAAGCGGGTTCCAGCGCAGCAGCGACGTCTGCGACGGGCTGCCCGTCCAGTTCCGCAATCGTCGCGAGGTCGAACGTGGAGCCGATGCACGCGGCAACGCCGAGGGCATGCCGACTCGGTTCGGGCAGGCGCCCGATACGCTTGCCGAGCAGGCCGCCCAGCTCGACCTGTGCCGGCAGGCTGCGGATAGCATCGAAATCCCAGCTGAATGCCTCGCTGCTCGAGTCGAAACGGATCGCGCCGGACTCGCTGGCGGCCAGCAGGTACTCGCGCAGGAAGAACGGTCGTCCGCCGCAGCGTTCGAGCAGCAGGACGGCGAGATCGGTGCACTCCGTGCGCGGCCGGTGCGTTGCCTCGCTGATCATGGCCTCCGCATCCTCGCGACTGAACTCGCCCGGTTCGATCGTGTCGATCCGCACGCCGCCGCTGGCCAGTTCATCCAGCAGGGTTTTCAGGGGATGCGACGCGGACAGCTCGTCGTCGCGGAATGCCCCGACGATCAACAGGCCGCGCGTTTCGTTGTGCGTCAGCAGGGCACGGACCGCATCCAGCGAAGCCGAGTCGGCCCACTGCAGGTCGTCGAGGAACAGGACCACCGGGTGTTCCGGCGTTGCGAGCGCCTGGAAGAACTTCAGCAGGAGTACACGAAAGCGATTGCGGCTCTCGTCGACGGACAGCGCCTCCGGCGCGTCCTGCGCGCCGATCAGCGTTTCGAGCTCCGGCACGCTTTCGGCAATCAGCGCACCGTTGGCGCCGACAGCCTGCACGACCCGCTGGCGCCAGCGCGCGAGCTGGGACTCGCTGCCAGCGAGAATCTGGCGCAGCAGGGCGCTCGCCGCCTGCATCAGCGACGAGTACGGGACGTCGCGCTGGTAACGGTCGAATTTGCCGCTGACGAAATAGCCGGTCCCTTCGGCCACGATCGGCGCGAGTTCGTCGACCAGCGCGCTCTTGCCGGTGCCGGCAGGGCCGCGAATCGCCACGAAGCCGGCGCGGCCATTGACGACGCGGAACCAGGCCTCGCGCAGCGCCCGCAGCTCCCGGTCACGGCCATACAGTCGACCCGGCAGCTCGAAATGGTCCGTTGCCGTGATGCCGACCAGCTCATCCGGCATGTCCGCACCGCCGGCGACGGCCGCGCGAATCTGTTCGAGGTCGCGTGCAATTCCCCGGGCTGACTGGTAGCGGTCGTCGGCCGACTTGGCGAGCAGCGTCGCCACCAGCTGCCAGAGTATGTCCGGCACGTCGTCACGAACGTCGTCGGCGGGCTCCGGCCGTTTCGCGAGGTGCGCGTGCACCAGGTTGATCGTGTCGCTGGCCAGGAACGGGGGACGGCCGTACAGTGCTTCGTAGAAAGTCGCTCCCAGACCGTAGAAATCAGTGCGCCAGTCGATCGCCCGGTTGGTGCGTCCCGACTGCTCCGGTGCCAGGTAGGCCAGCGTGCCTTCCAGGGTGCCGCCTGCGTCGCCGGTGCTGTATTGCCGCGCCACGCGGCTCGCGATACCGAAATCGAGCAACAACGCACGGCCGCTACTTCGATCCCAGAGTACGTTGTCCGGGTTGATGTCCTTGTGGACGATCTTGTGTTCATGCACGTAGGCGAGGGCTTCGACCAGCGACAGCGCCATGTCCAGGAATTCGGCGAGCGGCAGCGGGCCGCCGCCGATACGGGTGGCCAGCGTGTCGGAACCCGCGTCGGCAAGCGTGATCACAGGGCCGTTCGCGCCGGCGTCGAGCGACAGTGGCCGGACGATGCCCGGGTGTTGCATCTCTGCAAGCAGCGCGTACTCGTGGCGCTGACGGGCGCGCTGAACCGGTGTCGGGTGGCGGGCCCGCAAGGACTTGCGAATGACCCGCACACCGTCGCTCGTGCGGAGGCCCCGATGCACGAGGGTATCCTGGCCCTTGTGAATCAGGGCCAGCTCGTCGTAGAGGTCGCTGTCTTCGAGCACTCGGTTCATGTGCGGGCCTGCGGGCTCCAGCCCATCACGGGTCGTTGGTAAGTTTTTGATCCAAGCGTAAAACTAGCATACGATGAGCTTCGTTGGACCAGCGGGTGCGCGGTACCGGTACCCGGGCAAAATAGCCCCCAGCGCGAGGTATAACAAAAAATGAGCGCACCGGATCCAGGCCGGGTCTACATGACCGGGCAATACAGCGTACGGATCGCCGTCCAGCATTGGCCCGACGAACTCGTCGCGAGCTGGTTGCCGCCCGAACTCGAGCTCGCCCCGCAGTCGGTTTCGCCTGCCGGGCACCATCCGTGCAACCTGCTGTTCGGGATCGAGCGCAAGGTCTATTTCAATATCAATCCGCTGTTCAAGTTCGACTACCACGAGTTCGGGCTCGTCATTCCGTACACTCGCTGGAAGGATCCGCGCTACACGTACGACGGGCCGTTCCTGTTCACGCCGATCATTTTCGTCGACAGCAAGCTCGTCAGTTTCGGCGGTGAAGTCGTGTTCGGGTTTCCCAAGCGGATCGCGCAGTTTGATATCGGCGACGGCAGCTACAAGGCCGCCGATCCGCAGGTCCACACGCCCTACGTCGAGGTCGAATACGCTCCGCTCGGCACGAAGCCGGACGAGCAGGCGATCGTGCAGATCACGGACTGCCTGCAGCAGCCGAGCGTCAGCCAGAAGAAGGACGGCCGTTTCATGGGCTCGGGTTTCTGGTGGAACGCCGACACGGCGACCTTCACGGATATCGAACTCGACGGGCGCATCATCGAGTACCTGCTGCCGGGCGTTGCGACCGGCACGACCCGGCCGCTGCAGGCACGCGGTACGGAACGGTTCCAGGACGGCGCCGCCTACCACATGCAGACGACCTGGACACTGACGCTGCCGACCAAGGACCTCGACAAGGACTGGAGTCCCTGGAACGGCACCCGCGCCTGAGGGGGAGCATGGTGGAAACGGGTAAAGGGCGGCGCAAGATCGCCGTGCTCGGTGGTGGCCTCGGCTCGATGACGGCCGCCTGGGAACTCTCGCACGCAGACGAGGATTGCGAGATCACCGTGTACCAGCTCGGCTGGCGCCTCGGCGGCAAGGGTGCTTCGGGTCGCAACCGGCGGCCCGGCATGAGCCGGCGCATCGAGGAACACGGCATCCACGTGTTTTCCGGCCTGTATGACAATGCGTTCCGCATGATGCGCCACGCTTACGCGGAGCTGGGCCGCGCACCCGACGCGCCGCTCGGTACCTGGATGGACGCGTGGAAGCCCCACAACACGCTTGTCGTGGAAGAGCTGTGGAAGGGCAAGTGGCTGCCGTGGGTCTCCTATGCACCGGTCAACGACGAGCTGCCCGGCGAGGACGACGCGAGGCTGTTTCTCGATCCCTGGGACTATGTCGGCGAGGCGTTGTCGGTATTGCGCGGTTTCCTGCGGCAAGCCCGCCGGAACCCGAAGTCGGCGGCCGAGCGTCGTTCCGGCGATCCTGCGCTGCCGACCCGCGGCTTGCTCGGCCTGTTGTTCGGCGCGCTCGGCCGCGATGCGGCCGAGCTCCTGCTGTTCATCGCGCGGATCGCGGCGAAGCTGGCGGCATTGATCCCGGGCCTGCGTTCGCTGTTCCTGTTCCTGCTGCGGCTGTACGTCAAGCACGTCTGGAAGACCAGCCGCGACCGGCTCGACGACGATGAGACGCGCCGGCACTGGATGCTTGTCAACTTCTTCTACGGCAATCTTGCCGGTTCGATCGACTGCGACATCTTCCGCCGCGGCGTCGACTACCTGGACCGGTACGACTACCGCGAATGGCTGGCCCAATACATCATCGACGACACCGTCGACGGTCATCGCCTGACGCTCGATTCACCGCTCGCGCTCTCGGTGTACGACGCGGAGTTCGCCTACGTCGATGGCCGCGCCGACAGCCTGGACGCGGCCAACATGGGCGCGGGCTCGGTGCTGCGCACGCTGCTGCGCATGGGCCTGACCTGGAAGGGCAGCCTGCTGTGGGAAATGCAGGCGGGCATGGGCGACACGGTCTTCGTGCCGCTGTACGAGGTACTGAAACGTCGCGGCGTGAAGTTCGAGTTCTTCAACCGGGTGGACGACGTACGCCCCGGGCAGGACGGGAAGGCCGCGGAGATCGACGTTACGGTGCAGGCCGAGCTGGTCGAGCCCGCATCCGGTTACGCACCGTTGTTCGACGTCAACGGCCTGCCGTGCTGGCCCTCGGAGCCGTTCTGGGAACAGCTCGCGAACGGCGAGCAGCTGCAGAAGGACGAGGTCGATTTCGAGTCCTACGACACGCCGGGCGGCCGCAAGCGTACGTTGCGCCTGGGGGAGGATTTCGACGACGTCGTGCTCGGCATCGCGATCGGCGGCCTGCCGTACTGCGCGGCCGGCATCATCGAGGCGAATCCGCGACTGAAGGCAATGGTCGACAACGTCAGGACCGTGCGCACCCAGGCTGCGCAGTTCTGGGTCCGGGACACCAGCTACCAGCTCGGCTGGCAGGCCATGGGCGCGCCGGTGTTCTCCTGCTTTCACCAGTCGCTGCTGAACTCCTGGGCGGACTTTACGCATCTCGCGAGCCGCGAGGCCTGGCCGCCGGGCGCGGGCAAGTATCCCCTGAGCCTGCAATATTTCTGCGGGCCGATGCTCGACGATCCGTTCTACGACAGCCCCAGCGGACCGCGCCAGCAGCCGCAGTACCTCGACGAAACGCGCGGTGACGAGCTCGCGAAGCAGACCGCACGCAGCCTGCTGGACGATGGCATCGGCTGGATCTGGCCGCAGTCGGTATCCGACCCGTCGAACCCGGACAGCCGCTTTCGCGACGAATTGCTGATCGACAACCGCCCGGACAAGCCGGCCGAGTCGGGCCCGTTCGATGCACAGTTTTTCCGTGGCAACGTCGCGCCGACCGAGCGCTTCGTGCTGAGTCTCGCCGGCACTTTGAAGTACCGCCTGTACCCGGACGAATCCGGCTACGAAAACCTGGTGCTGGCCGGCGACTGGACCCGCAACGATTTCAACATCGGCAACGTGGAAGCGACCGTGATGTCCGGCATGCTGGCGGCGAACGCACTGTGCGGCAGCCCGAAGAAAGAAAACATCGTCGGCCTTGGCTTCCTGGCCGGTGATCTCGACCAGGGAGATCGGCAGCCATGAACAGCGACGCAGCCCGCCCCGTGACCGGGGACGCGAGTCATTTCCGGGTCATACTGGTTTTCCTTGCCTGCATCATCGTTCCGACCGTGCTGACACTGATGACGGTGCAGAACCCGGGCCGGCTCGTCTTCGATCCTCCGGACGCGAACCCGACGCCCTACGGCTACACGGTGTCGCTGCTGCTGTTCCTGGTGCCGAACCTGGCGCTGACCTGGTGGCTCAAGCGGCACCCGGACGCGGGCCAGCGCATGAATGCTTTCTGGAAGACGGTGCTGCTGGTATTCGTCGTCGGCTGTGTGCTCGACTTCCTGCTGTGCTACGAGTGGTTCATCTTTCCGAATGAAGGCGCGACGCTGGGAATCCGCCTGCCGGCATTTTCCTACTCGGAGGGCTGGCGCTGGATCCCCGACTACTTGCCGATCGAGGAATTCGGTTTCTACAGCCTCGGCGCCTATTTCATGATGGCCCTGTACGTCTACGCCGACGCCTCCTGGTTCAGGCTGTACATGCACGACAGCACGGGGAGCGACCAGCGCATCCAGCATGCGCTGCAGCTCGATCGCATCTTCAAGCCGGATTTCCGCTGGCTGTGGGTCGGCCTGGTCGCCTGGGCCGTGGGCATCGCCTGGAAAAACATCTACGGCACCGGCGGCATCCCCGGCTATTACTGTTTCCTCGTGTTGATCGGCGTGTTCCCGCCGCTGCTCCTGATGCGCGCAGTCGGCCCAATGGTCAACTGGCGCGCTTTCAGCTTCATGTACCTCGCGTTGCTGTTGATCAGCCTGATCTGGGAGGCGACGCTCGGTGTACCCTACGGCTGGTGGCAGTACCGGCACGAACCGATGCTGGGTATCTTCATCGGCGCCTGGGGTGACCTGCCGGTCGAGGCCGTGCTGATGTGGCTGGTGGCGGCCTGGGCGGTCACGCTGATGTACGAGGTATTCCGGATCCTGCACCTGCGCAAGGCGCACGAACACTGACGCGGCTGCGTGCCATCCTGGCCCGGCCATCGACGATGCGGGAATGAACAGCAACTGGCTCACCTACGTCGGCGCGGTGTTAACCGTGTTTGCGTGCACCGCACTGGTGATCGCGGGTTACCAGGCCCTCGACGGCTCGGCCGCGACGCTGCTGGCGGACCCGCTCGGCTGGCTGCGCGACGCCGACCCCGGCTTGTTGTCAGAAACGCTGGCCACGGCCACCGGCGTCATGCTGGCGGTGCTCGGCATCGCGATCACGGTCGTCGCTATCGTCGTGGAGCTGGCGGCGAACCGGTACAACCACCGCATCACCGGCCTCTTCATTCGAGAACCGATCAATATCGTCGTGATGACCTTTTTCGTGATCACGACGATCGTAAGCTTCTGGGCCGGCGCGACCCTCACGCCGCCGCCTCCGGACGCCGTCCTGCCGCACGCCGGCTTCGTCGTATCGCTGGTGCTGGTGAGTATTTCGCTGTTCCTGATACTGCCGTACTTTGCATTCGTCATTTCCTTCGTTTCGCCACTCAACATGATCGCCAAGATCCGCGCCTCCGCCGAGCGCGCGATCGGGCGGGCCGCCGATCACTACGATCCTGCGCTGGTGGCGCGCGTGACCGACGCGGTCGACGAACTGCACGACGTCATTCGCAGCGCGATGGAGCTCAGCGACCGGTCGATCGCAATGTCCGGAATCGACGCGCTGGCGCAGCTCGTCGATCACCACCAGGCACTGCGGGGCAGGCTGCCGGACCAGTGGTTCAGTATCGGCGAGACGGTCGCGGCGGATCCGGACTTCATTTCGCTCGAGTCATTCGCACTGGAAGGCATCGAGCGCGACGCGACCTGGTTCGAAGTAAAGGTTTTTCGCCAGTACCTGCTGCTGATGATGCTCAGCGCGCAGCAGATGCGCGATATCGCCTACCTGATAGCCATCAATTCGCGGCGCATCACGATTGCGGCTGTACGCGGCAATCCGCAGCTGCTGCAGCTAGGCATCCGTTGCTTCAACAGTTACCTGCGCAGCACCATCAATGCCGGCGACCTGCGAACGGCCTACTACCTGCTGAACCAGTACCGGCTCGTGGCCGAGGCGATTACCGACGACGCGGACGCGCCGCTCGTCAACCAAATTGCGGGCTATTTCCAGTTCTACGGCCAGCTCGCGTTCGGGATGGGGCAGGCTTTCGTGCTCGAGGTCGCCGCCTACGACGTGATGCGGCTGCTGGAAGCGAGCGTCGATCGGGGATCGCCGAACGTCGACGCCTTGCTGGACCTGCTGCTCGGCTTCGACCGCCGGATCAAGGACGAGGCGCAGGCCGCCAGCCTGCTCGGCGTGCGTCGCGCGCAGGTGCAGGCAGCCACGATGCTGCTGGAGCGCGGCGACGAGGCGCGGGCGCGGCGCATCGCCGCCGACCTCGCGGGCGAGGACCGCCGCTATCTTGCACAGGTGCGCGAGCAACTCGAGAGCGAAACCCGCCCGCAGTACTGGGAACTGACCGACCGGGGCATCACGTTCGGCTACCTCGAGCCCGCGCGCCGGGCCCACCTCGAGCGGCTCTTCAGCTGGATCGAATAGGCGTTGCCACGGCGGGGCGCAGCCCCTCAATGGCCGAGCATTGCAGCCAGCGCGATGCCGATGAAGGTCGCGACGGCGTAGCCGAGCATGCCGACCAGGATGCCGGGGGCCACCAGCGGCTGCCAGCCCTTGCTGGCCGCGAGCGCGGCGGCCGGCGCCGGTCCCAGGATGCAGGCATTCGACGCAATCATCATTTCGGCGAGGTCGAGCCGGAGCCAGGCCCCTGCCGCCACGATCAACAGCAGGTGCACGGCGATCATGACCAGGATGAAGCCGAGGATCGGTAATGCCGATTCGAACACCTGCCCGATATCCGCGCCCGCACCGATGCAGAAAAAGAAGACGTACATGCACAGGCTGCCCAGCTCGAAGTCGGCAGACGCGCGCCGTGCCAGCGGGCGGGCGAAGTTGGCGACGACGAGTGCCAGCAATGTGACCAGCAGTATGTACAGCGCGTCCTGGTCAGCGAGAGCAGTGAGCGCCATGGCAGTGGCGCAGATCGCGAGGCTGATGGCGAGTGCCAGGGCCGCTCCGGGCAGGCTGAAAGCGCTGGCGCCCGGCGCGGCGGGGGCCGGCGATTCCGTGGTTCCGCCGTCGGTGCCGATGAAAGCGGACGGCATGGCGGAACGCACGAGAGCAAGGGAGGGCAACAGCATCAGTGCCAGGAGAAAGAACACCGCGCCCACCGCATCCGCCGACAGGGCGGCCACGTAGAGCGCCGAGTCGCGCATTCCCAGCGCCTCCGCGGTCGCGACGAAATTTAGCGAGCCGCCGATGTAGCTTGCGGTCACCGTGCCGACCAGTTCGGCTTCCAGCGGCCCGAGGCCGATCAGCGCACTGCCGGTGAACGCACCCGCGACGGTCGCGACGACGGCGACGGCGAAGGCAGCCAGCATGCGGCCGGACTCGGCAAAGATCACCCGCAGGTCGGCACGCAGCAACAACAGGGGGATCGCGACCGGCACCAGGTAGGCCGCCACCGCTCCGTACAGCGGTGCGGAATGCGGAATGATGCCGAGATTCGCGAGCAACATGGCGGCTGCGATCAGCAGCAGCGGGCCGCCGAGTTTTTGCCCTAGCGGCCGACGCTCGACCCACAGCACGAGCGCCACGAGCGCCATGACGACCGCAGACAGGACCAGCGGCCGGTCTGCAGCAATCAGCGGCAAGCGAGCCCTCCCGCGTGCCCGGCCGAACGCCTCAGAAGCTTGCGCTGACCGCGACGCCGATCGTGCGCGGGCGGATCGCGCCGAGCCCGACCAGCCCGGCCGGCAGTGCGCCTTCCGCACTCAGGTCGGTGTAGCCGTTCTCGTCCGTCACGTTGCGGCCGTAGACCTCCAGCGACCAGCGTTCGAAATCGAGGCCCGCGCGCAGGTTGACGGTCGTGTACGCGTCGAGTTCGCGAATGTTGCCGTTGGGGTCGCGATTCGAAAATCCGGCCGGCCGTTCGCCGACGTAGCCCAGGTTGGCGCCGACGTAGGCCATCGCGCCGTTCGCCAGCGCCCAGTCGTAACTGCCGTCGGCCCCGTAACTCCACTCCGGCACGTAGGGTAGCGGGTCGCCGTCCGTGCCGCCCACGACCGGGTCCGTGTCCTGGGTCAGTTCCGCGTCGGTGTACGCGCCGTTCAGGGTCAGCGTCAGCGCGTCCGTCGGTCGCCAGCTGCCGGCGAACTCGAAACCCCGGCTCTCGGCGGTCCCGCCGTTCGCGTTCAGGCCGATGCCGTTGACGACGGCCAGTAGTTGCACATCGTCCCAGTCCAGGAAGTACGCCGCGACGTCAACGCCGAAGCGGCCGTCCGCGGTATCGGCTTTCAGGCCCAGCTCGTAGCTGGTCAGCGTATCGGACTCGTAGGAGCCGGGGGTGCCCGGGGGCGCGCCGGTCGGGATCACGTTCGGTCCGCCCGGCCGGTAGCCGGTCGCGATGCGGCCGTAGACGGACAGGTTGTCGGCCGCCTGGAAGCGCGGGGAGATCGACCAGGTGAACGGGTTTTCCGACGAGCTCGCGTCGTCGAAGGCCACCGATCCGCCGAGAAGCGCGCCTTCGAGGACCTGGGATGCCGACTGATCGTTCTCGCTGGCTCGCGCACCTAGCGACAGTTCGAAACGATCGGTCAGGTGCCAGGTCGTGTTCGCGAACAAGGCGATTTCCTCGAACTCGGAAACGAGCCGGGCCTCGACCAGCACCGGGATATCCGAGGCGATCGTGTCAGTGCCCGCCTCGACAGCGACGATGCGCTGCGGATCGATGCCCGAATCCTCTTGCGTGTAATACAGGCCGACGAGCCACTCGAAGGAATCGTCTTCGTCCGACACCAGGCGGAATTCCTGGGTGAACTTGTCGGTCGCGGTGACCTGGTCCTGCACGGCGCTGAGAGGCCGCGTGGCCGCATCACCGAAAAACAGGGTGGCGACGCCCGCCAACGAGACTCCGGCCAGCGCGGTGTTGGCAGCAACGTCGAGTCTGAAGTCCTGCTCGAACGTGCTGTAGCTGGTAACCGACTGCAGCGCGGCTCCCTCGAAACCCCAGTCGAGGGATGCACTGTAGAGCCGGTACTCGATATCCGCGTAATCGCGATGATAGCGCGAGCGCACTGCGTCGCCGGATGCCGGGTTCAGGGTCACGGGATCCGCATCGACCGTGTTCGACGAATCGCTATCGATGTTCTGCGCATGCACCGCCAGTTCGAGCGTCACGTCGTCGGACAGCTCGAACAGCGCTGCGATGCGACCGCCGAAAGAGTCGACCCCGTTGATGTCCTCCTCGACCCGCGTGCCGTCGACGATGTTCACGTTCGGATCCGTGAGGCTGGCGATCGGGTTGTTGCCGATCGAGTCGATGAAGCCGTCGTCGTGTCGATAGAAGCCGGTCGCCCTGAGCGCCGCGCGCTCGCCGATCGGCAGGTTAACGATGCCGGTCAGGGCGTGCCCCAGGTCGCCTTCGCTGACGGACTCGAGCGAGGCCTTGCCGCGAGCTTCGAAAGCGGACGGATCCGGTCGGTTCGTGACGTATTTCATCACGCCACCGAGCGAACTGGCGCCATACAGCGTACCCTGCGGTCCTCGCAGTACCTCGAGCCGCGCCAGGTCGAAGGTATCGAAATCGCCCGACAGGATCGCGGCGTTGGCGAGTCCGCTACTCGAGCCGAACGGTACGTCATTGAGGTAGACGCCCACCGTCGAGGCGACACCGCCGGTATTGATGCCGCGCAACGTGACCCGGCTGACGCCGCGGCGGCTGGAATTCAGGCTGAATCCCGGCACGAGAGCGACCAGGTCCTGGAAATTGTCTGCCTGCTGCCGCGCGAGGGTTTCGCCGGACAGCACCGTAATCGACATCGGCACTTCCGCGAGTGCCTCGGTGCGTTTCTGGGCCGTGACCACGATCTCCTCGAGAGCGTCGGCACGTTCCTGCTGCGCCAGCGCGGCGCTGCTCGCCAGCAGGCAAAGCCCGCCCGTGGTCATGGCGATCAAAGATTGCGGTTTGCGCATGTGGATACCCGTCCGAAGTTGGCGGCCGACGAGCCTCCCCGCGAAGCCCGCCGCTGACCGGCGTCCTCGATGGTAACGGGATCGCCGCTGCAGGCAGTAGACAGAAGCGGCAGCCGACTGTGCCAAAACGGCAGGCACCGGGGCTGGGCCATGGACCGTCAGTGCCCCTCGCGCCGTGCCTCGCCGCCCTGCGAGCGACGCCATTCGCGCGGGCTGTAACCGCAATGCCGGCGGAAGGCGCGCGAGAAAGCCGAATGGTCGTCGTAGCCCACGATGTTGCCGATCTCGGAGATCGTGTGGCGGTTTTCCTTGAGCAGGAAGCGTGCCGCCTCGATGCGCCGATTGATGCAGTACTGGCGAAGTGTCACGCCGTTCATGGCCTTGAAGCCGGCCTTCAGGCGGGTCTCGGACATGCCCAGCTGACGGGCCAGGTCCGGGATCGGCGGCGGATTGGCATATTCCATGCCGAGGATCGTGCGCGCGCGCCGGATCTTGTCGCCGCCGGGCAGGTCCAGGTCGAGCGGGTCGACGTCCGGGAGGCTGCGGCTGTTTTTCAGAATCTGCAGGCCGATGCAGAGCAACTCGTCGAATTTCGCGGACATCCAGTGCCCCAGCAGGCTGCCTGCGACCGGCAGGTGAAAGCATGACCAGATCGAGTCGCGGTGCACGTCCTCGAGAAAAAACACTCGTTGACGCGGCTTCAGGTGGCTCCCGTCGAGCAGTTCGAGCAGCCACTCCGGGTAGGCCTCTGGCGATTCCGCCAGGCGCGTCACCAGGTTGGACAGCGTGGTATAGACGACGACATGGCGAATCTGCACGTTGGTGCGGGGCATGCGGTAGGTCGTCTCCGCGCGTGGGACGACGGATACCAGCAACGCCGGCCCGAGGTCGTGCACGTTCTTGCGCTTACCCAGAAACTCCGAACGCTTCACGGTCGACACGAACTGGAAGCTGATCAGGTCGGCAACCTTGTTGCGGATAACGATCGGCGTCTTCAGGAAAGCGTTGTTGATTTCGAGCATGCGGTCGCCATCGATGCGATAGCACAGCGAGCCTTCGAAGCCGGCTCCCCGCAGGTCGTGGATGAAGTTGTGATCCGGCGTCGATTCGAACGCCGTGATGCGACGCGCATCGCGAAACAGCGCGCCCAGTTGGGAGCGGGTCATCGCGTCAGGATCGAAATCGGCGCCGACTTCGATGAAGTGTTCGTCTCCGTACCGCATGTGCCTGCAGCCGGCCCCCGCGCACCGCGGGGCGCGGCCGATGGTCCGCCGATTCGGCACATTATGCGGGCGCCTCGGCCTAACTTGCAATGCGTCACGGGGGCTATGATCCGGGCCATCCGATTTTCGTGCCCAATGGGGGGATTCATGCGCATGTTTACTCGCCGGCTGCTCGCCGGATGTGCCGCGCTGCTGGCCTGCACGGGCGCTGCCGCAACGCCGGGCAGTGCGGACGGGCTCGCGAGCCCGGCCGTGCTCGAGGCATTCGTCGACGGCGTCGTCATCCCGATGATGAAGCAGAACGACAGTCCTTCCGGCACGGTCGCGATCCGCAAGGACGGAGACCTGATCCTGGCCAAGGGTTACGGCTACGAGGATGTCGAGGAGCAGGAGCCCGTGGACCCGGGCCGCACGCTGTTCCGGCCGGGGTCGGTCTCGAAGCTGTTCACGTGGGTCGCCGTCATGCAGCTCGTCGAGCAGGGCAGGCTGGATCTCGACACTGACGTCAACGAGTACCTGGAAACGGTCAGCATCCGCGATACGTTCGCCGAGCCGATCACGTTACGGCATATCCTGACGCACACGGCAGGTTTCGAGGACGGGGCGCTCGGCTACCTGATCGTCGAAGATCCCGAGCGAATCATGCCGCTCGCCGAGGCGATGCAGCGCTACCAGCCCGAACGCGTCAACCCGCCGGGCAAGCAGACGGCCTATTCGAACTACGCGACTTCGCTGGCCGGCCTGATCGTGCAGAACGTCTCCGGCATCCCTTTCAATGACTACCTCGAGCAGAACATCTTCAATCCGCTCGGCATGGAAAACGCGAGCTTCGAAGAACCGTTGCCGGAACCGCTCGCGGATCGCATGGCGGTGAGTTACAAGGTCGAGCAGGGCCGCTTCGTCGAGAAGCCTTTCGAAATCATCAGCAACTTCGGGCCGGCTGGAGCCATGTCAGCGACCGCGACGGACATGGTGCGCTTCGGCCAGGCGATCCTGAACGGCGGCGAACTCGACGGCCAGCGCATCCTGGAGCGCGCAACCGTCGAGCAGATGCTTGCACGCGCCTTCAGCCATGACGATCGCCTGATGGGCATGGCACTCGGTTTTTACGCGCAGGACGTCAACGGCGTGCGGCTGGTCGGCCATGGCGGCGACACGCAATGGTTTCATTCCTACCTCGGCATAGACCAGGCCAACCAGATCACGTTTTTCGTCAGCTTCGGCGGGTCAGGCGGCAGTGCCGTGCGCAGCGCGTTCACGCCGGCTTTCTACGACGAATTTTATCCGCAGCCGCAGGAGCGACCGGTGCCGCCGGCCGGCTTCGCCGAACGCGCCGGCAGGTACGCGGGCAACTACGGATTCTGGCGCAGCAATTTCTCGAAGATCGAGAAAGCATTCGGCCTCGGCGGCGGAATCTCCGTGGCACCGACCGCGGACGATACGCTGGTGGTCGCGTTCGCGGATGGCGCCAAGCAGTACGTCGAGATTGACGACAACCTGTTCCGCCAGCTCGATCCGAACGTGACGCTGGTCGCCGGCATCAGCCCGGCGTTGCTCGCCTTCCAGGAGAACGATGCCGGCGAGATTACCGGATTCGTGCTCGACGGCCTGCCGTTCATGTCACTGCGCAAACTTCCCGTCGCCGCGACGCCCGGCTTCAATTTTCCGCTGCTGGGCCTGTCGCTGCTCGTGTTCGTGGCTGTACTCGCGCGTCGCTGGTACCAGCGCGCCACGATTCGCAACGAGGCCGCCAGGAGCCGTGTTGCCGTCAACGCTGCAGCATGGGCCGCCGGCGCCAACCTGCTGGTCGTCGTTTCCGGTGTGGTCGTGCTGTCGGCCGTTTCCGACTCGCTGATCCGCGGCCTGCCGTTTGCGGTCAAGGCCTGGCTGGTGCTGCCGGTCCTGGCCACGCTGGCGGGCCTTTACCTTGCCTGGCGCTGCGTGCTGGTCTGGCGCGGCGGTCTGCTCGCCGGCCGCTGGGCGCGCATTCGCTACACGGTCGTTGCTCTCTGCGCGCTGTTCATGTGCTGGTTCTATTACTACTGGAACATCCTCGGCTGGCAGTACCTGGCGTAGGACGGCAGCGATGACGCACCGGTCCTTCTCGAGGCGGCGCTTCGTTTCCGCCGCTGCAGCCGCGGTCGTGACGCCGTTCTTGAATCTCGGCCGCTACCGCGTGTTCGCAGCCGATAGCACCGAATACAGCGACCGCGCGGTGACGCTGGTCAACGAGTCGCTGGTCATCGACATGCTGTCGCTGCTCGACATGCAGCGGGTCCTCGCCGCATCCGCCAGCGGCGCGGACCCGTACCGCTACGGGCGCGAGGAGCTGGAGGCGATCCGGGATTCCGGCATCGACGTGTTCCATCCCGCGATCGGCATCGGCGGTCCGGACGCAGCGCTCGACGTGATGTATCACCTGGCCGGCTACAACGGGCTGGTCGCGGACCATCCGGACCTCGTCGCGCGCATCGACTCCGCGGAGGACTTCGACGGGTTGTCCGGCAGCAAGCGTATCGGCATCGTGCTCGGCGTGCAGAATTCCGAGCACTTCCGCCGCGTCGAGGACGTAGCACGCTTCTACCATGCCGGCCAGCGCGTCTCGCAGCTGACCTACAATACGCAGAACCGGATCGCGTCCGGCGCCACCGACCGCGCCGATGGCGGCATCAGCGATTTCGGTGCCGAGGTCGTCCAGGCGATGAACGACATCGGCATGGCGATCGACGTGTCGCATTGTGGTGATCGCACGACACTGGACGCCTTCGATCTTTCCACCCGGCCCGTTCTCGTTACCCACTCCAACTGCCGGGCGCTCGTCCCGGGCCACCCGCGCTGCAAGACCGACGAGGCGATTCGCAGGATGGCCGCGACCGGCGGCGTCATGGGCATCACGGCAGTGCGTAACTTCGTGAAGGTCGACGAACCCACGACGATCGAGCATTTCGTCGATCACATCGATCACGTCGCCCGACTGGCAGGTATCGAGCACGTCGGTATCGGAACCGACGCCGACCTGCGGGGCTACGACGCGCTGCCGGCGGACATCTACGACCGTCTCAAGGCCGGCTACAAGTCGAACTACTCCTTTCGCGACCGCATCGACATCGACGGGCTGGATCATCCGCGCAAGATTTACGACCTCACCGAGGCGCTGATTCGCCGCGGCTACGTCGATTCGGATATCCGGGCCGTGCTGGGCGGCAATTTCCGGCGCGTGCTCGGCGAGATCTGGACCGCCTGATGCCGGCCAGGCGTACGCTGCGCTGCGAGATCGAGGCCTGGCAGCTGCGCCGGCCGTTCGCTATCACCGGCTACACGTTCACGCAGGCTCAGCTGCTGCGGGTCTCGCTCCGCGAAGGTCGCGCGGCCGGGCAGGGCGAGGCCGCCGGCGTCTATTACCTCGGCGAGGACGCCGAGCGGCTGTTGGCGGATGTCGAACGCGCGCGGGATGCCGTCGAAGGTGGTGTCGACCGCGAGGCCCTGCGCTCCTTACTGCCGCCCGGCGGCGCACGCAACGCCCTCGACTGTGCATTGTGGGACCTGGAGGCCAAGCGCGCCGGTACCACGGTCTTCGAGCTGACCGGCGTCGTGCCCGCACGCACCGAGACCGCGCTGACCATCGGCATCGGCAGCCCGGCCGAAATGGCGGCGACTGCGCAAAGCCTCGGCGGACGCCGGATCAAGCTGAAGCTGGACGACGAGCTGCCGGTCGAGCGCGTTGCCGCGGTCCGTGCGGTCCGCGCGGACGCGGAGATCATCGTGGACGTCAACCAGGGCTGGACGATCGAGCAGCTTGCGGAATACGCCCCCCGGCTTGCCGCGTTCGACATCGCGATGATCGAGCAGCCGTTGCCGCGCGGCGACGACGAGGCCCTGGAAACGTTCGATTCGCCGGTGCCGCTGTGCGCCGACGAGTCCTGCCTGCACCTCGGCGAGTTCGAACAGGCGGCCCGCCGTTACCAGGTGATCAACATCAAGCTGGACAAGGCCGGCGGACTCACGGAAGGGCTGGCACTCGCAAGGCTCGCGCGCGCGCGGGGCATCGAGCTGATGGTGGGCAACATGATGGGTACTTCGCTCGGCATGGCGCCGGGCTTCGTGCTGGCGCAACTGTGCCGCTACGTCGACCTGGACGGGGCGCTGTTCCTGACGCGGGATCGACCGTCCGCAATGTCCTATGACGGCGGCGTGGTGTCGCCGCCGACGGCCGCCCTGTGGGGCTGATCGGTTTCTCGAGGAGTGCACGCATGAAACGGACACTGCCGAGGATGAGCCGGCTGCCAGCGCTGTCCTTGCTTTGCTGCGGCCTGGCGAGCGCCGCGCCCGACGCGGCCGCGATAGACGCGCTGGCCGAAAGGGCGTTGCAGGCCTTCGACGTACCCGGCATGGTCGTGTCGATCGTCGTGGACGATGCAGCGGTTCACGCCGCCGGCTACGGCATTGCCGAGATCGGCGGCACGCAGGCCGTCGACGAGCACAGCCTGTTTCGTATCGGCTCGGTATCCAAGGCATTTACGGCCACGGCGCTCGCGCTGCTTGCTGACGAAGGCCGGCTCGACTGGGACGACCCGGTCATCGACCACCTGCCGGAATTCCGGATGCGCGATCCGTGGGTGACGCGCGAGTTCACGATCCGCGACCTGCTGACACACCGCAGCGGGCTGCCGCTCGGCGCCGGAGATCTCCTGATATTTCCGGATGGCAACGCGACGGCGGCCGACGTCGTTCGGGCGCTGCGCTATTTCGAACCGGCGAGCAGTTTCCGATCCGAGTTTGCCTACGACAACCTGCTCTACATCGTCGCCGGGGTCGTCGTCGAGCGCGTCTCCGGCCGCCCGTTTGCCGATTTTCTCGAGCAGCGACTGCTCGCACCGCTGGGCATGAGCGACTGCGTGGCCTCGGCGGATCGCGCGGCACCCCGGGCTGTCCTCGCTACGCCGCATGTTCGAATCGACGGGGAACTCGAAACCACCTCGACGCGAATGAGCGGGGTCGTCGCGGCGGCCGGCGGGATCGCCTGCAGCGCCCGCAGCATGACCCGCTGGATGAGCTTCATGCTGAACGAGGGCCGCCTGCCCGGCGGTGAGCGCCTCCTGAGCGAGGCGCAGTTCCGCGAACTCGTGCGTCCGGTCACGCTGCTCGGAGTGCCCGCTTACCTTGCCGAGCACAGCGGTGCGTCGCTCAACGCCTACGCGCTGGGCTGGGGGATATCCACGTTCTACGGCGAGCCGCTCTGGTCACACGGCGGCGGCGTCTGGGGCATGACGACTTTCCTGGCCGTGTTGCCCGAACAGCGGATCGCCGTGTTTGCCAGCGGCAACCAGCTGAGTGCCGCACCGCGTGCGCTGGTCAATGCCATCGTGCACGAGTACCTGGCGGCCGGTGCGCCGGACCCTGCCACCGACTGGCTGCAGATCATTGCCACGCTCGCCGGTGATCGCAGCGACGCCGCCGAAGCAGCCGTTGCTGCCGATTTTGCCGCCAGGAATGCGGACAGTTCTCCGTCGCTGCCCCTGGATGCCTACGTCGGCACCTACCGCGATCGCTGGTACGGCGACGTCAGTATCAGCCGGCAGGATGACGGTCGCCTGTACTTCGTATCCTCGCGGAATCCGCCGCTGTCGGGACCGCTCGAGCATTTCCAGTACGACACTTTCGTTGCCCGCTGGACGGATCGGCAGCTCATGGCCGACGCATACGTCAATTTCGTTCTCGCCGCGGACGGCAGCGTGGAGCGTATCCGCATGCAGGCGGTCTCGCCGGCGACGGATTTCTCGTTCGATTTTCACGATCTGGATCTGCGGCGGGTGGCCGAGCCCTGACGGCTGCGCGCTCCCGGATTACCCGTTCGGCTCCAGCTCGCGCAGCACGGCGATGTGTTCGGGCGACAGGCCGCAGCAGCCGCCTATCGCGGCCACGCCGGCGCTTCGCCATTCGCGCGCGAAGTCGAGGAATGCTGCCGGCGGAATAATGTCGACGAATTGCCAGCTGGGCATGCGGAAGTAGCCGGAATCCGGATACGCGTACAGCGGCCCGTCGAAATCCTGCGCCAGGACGTCCAGCGCATCGGCCACGACGTCGGACGGCGTGTGCATAACGCCCGCCGCGGCGACGTTGTGTCCGTCCAGCAGAGCGGTCAGCTCGGCGAAGGGAATGTCGCGCTCCGGAGCGAAGCTCAGCACCTCGCCGTTCCTGCCGCGGCGCGCCGAGAATCCCGCCCAGACCGGCAGGCCGGTAGCGGTCGCCGCCGCCAGCGCGTGCGGAATGCGCTGCGGGTAGTACATCATCTCGAGCAGGATCAGGTCGCAGCCCTCGTCGCGCAGCAGCGTCGCCAGCTCGGCGAAGGCCGCCGCCATGTCCTCTGCCGGCGGCTCGCGCGTCAGGTCCGGGTCTGCCGTTCCGCCCTGCATCGGGCACATGTGCGACAGGGAACCGGCGACCAGCACGTCGTCGCGGCCCGATTCGCGCCGCGCGCGCTTCGCCGCCGCGACCGCGGTGCGGTTGATTTCCCGGAAATCGTCCGCCGCGCCCGCGGCCTCGAGCATCAGCCGCGAGGAGGCGTAGGTATTTGCGGTGATGATGCGCGCACCGGCGTCGATGTAGTCGCGGTGGATCGCCGTCAGCACGTCCGCGTGGCCGAGCGCGGCACGGCCGCACCAGGCCTGCGGGTCCATCGGTACGCCACGGCGTTCCAGTTCGGTGCCGGTGCCGCCGTCCAGGATGACGAGGCCCTCGGCGAACAGGCGGTCGACGGAATTCATGCGCGGGCTCCTGGCCAGTGACCGGGCCAGCATAGCGCAGCCGGCGAGCCGGCTCACCGGCCGGGCCTGCGGCATGTTCGTATGGCAAGTGCCTCGCGGCGATTGCCCAATAGCCGTGTCGGCCCCGGAAAAAACGCAGCTGCAATGCTCACGTTCCTCGTCGTCTTCCTTGCCCTCGTCCTCGGCCTGGCAGTCGTGGCTGCCGTGCGCCGCCGCGCGGACCTGGCTGCCGAGAGGTCGGCCTGGCGGCAGCTGGCGGCCGGCGACAGTGCCCCCGGTGCCCGCTTCGATCAAGCCATGGTCCGGCACCTGCCGGTCGCTGCCAGGCGTTATTTTCGCTACGCGATCGCGGACGGCACGCCGCTCAGGACCGTCGCCGCGATCACGATGCGCGGCGAACTCGCGCTCGGCACGCGCGAGGCGCCGAATTACCGCCCGATGCGGGCAGAGCAGCTGCTGGCCGCGCCACGCGGTTTCGTCTGGCGCGTCCGCCTCGACGGGCGGCCGCGCATCGACGGTTCCGACGCGGCGTTCGACGGCAGTAGCTGGAGCCGGTTCTGGCTGGCCGGGCTGATCCCGGTCGGCCGGGCCGGCGGCACGCCCGACCATGCGCGCTCGGCCTTCGGCCGCTACGTCGCCGAAGCTGTTTTCTGGACCCCGGCCGCGCTGTTGCCGGCGAACCACGTCGCCTGGGAAGGCATCGACGAGGAAACGGCGCGGGTGACCGTCCGCTTCATGGACTTCGAGCAGTCGGTGACGCTCAGCGTCGAGCCGGACGGCCGGCTGCGGCAGGTCGAGTTCCCGCGCTGGTCGGACGCGAATCCGCAAAAGCGCTTCCGCCTGCAGCCATTCGGGGGCACGCTGTCGGCCTACCGGGAATTCGCGGGCTACCGTCTGCCCACCCGCGTCGACGCGGGAAATTTCTTCGGCACCGACGACTACTTTTCGTTTTTCCGGGCAACGGTCACGACGGTGCGCTGGCCCGGCTGCGACGACGCCAACGAGGATTAGACGAATACGGCTGGCGCGGCTATCGTCCTTGCTCGAGTCAGCAGGAGACCGACGTGCCCGAACTTTTCCTCTTCGATCCCGGGCCCGTGCCCTCGGTCGCCATCGAGGGTCGGCGCGAGCGCTACCCGGTGCGGCGAATTTTTTGTGTCGGCCGCAACTACCTCGCGCACGCCGCGGAGATGGGCGCGCGTGTCGACAAGGCGACCCAGCAACCTTTCTATTTCACGAAGTCGCCCGCCCACGTCGTGGAGAGCGGCGCGACGGTCCCCTACGCGCCGGGCACCGCGAACCTGCATCACGAGATCGAGCTGGTGGTCGCGCTCGGCGAGACCGGCTTCGAGGTCGCCGCGGACGATGCGGAGCAGCTGGTCTACGGCTTCGCCGTCGGCCTCGACATGACGCGCCGCGACCTGCAGTTCGCGGCGCGCGAGGCGAACAAGCCCTGGGACATCGCGAAGGACTTCGAGGACGCCGCCGTGCTCTCGCCGATCGTGCCGCGAGAGCGTTGCGGACCGATCGAGCGCGGCCGGATCGAGCTCGCTGTGAATGACGAGAAACGGCAGTCCGCGGACGTGTCACAGTTGATCTGGAACGTGCGCGAGATCCTCGCGCACCTGTCGCGCTACTACCGCCTCGGCCCGGGCGACCTCGTGTTCACCGGCACGCCGAAGGGCGTCGGCCCGGTCGTGGCCGGCGACCGGCTCCGTGGACGCATCGACGGCGTTGGCGAGATTGCGCTCGATATCGGCCGCGGCTGAGCCCCGGGCCGGCAAGGGCGTTGCCCGGCGCGCAGCGACAATGCCGGCCCGGTCATGGACCGGGCGTTACGGGCCCGGCGCAACGCGGTCTGTTAAAGTCCCGCTGCCCGGCGATCGACGCTCGCCGGCGGGCCGGCGCAGCGGCGTCGGCCGTGCACAGACGGGGGAAATCGCATGGGTGCCGCACGCGGTGAATTCAGCTCCAGGCTCGGCTTCGTGCTGGCGGCCGCCGGCTCGGCGGTCGGCCTCGGCAACATCTGGGGCTTTCCGACGCAGGCAGCCAGCAACGGCGGCGCGGCGTTCCTGGTCGTCTACCTGTTGCTCGCGTTCTGCCTCGCGTTCCCGGCGCTGATGGCCGAACTCGTCATCGGCCGGCACGCGAAGGCCAATGCCGTGACGGCGCTGTCGGGCATCGCGAACGGGCCGCTGACGCGGCGGCTCGGCGCGGGCACGGGTTTCCTCGGTATCCTGACCGCCAGCCTGATCCTGAGCTTCTACGCGATCGTCGCCGGCTGGATGATCGCGTACGCGCTCGCGGCGCTCGCGGACATCGCGGGCGCGGCCCGCGCGTCGCTGTGGCTGACCGGTTTCTCGGTCGAGCGCAACCTCGCGTTCACCGGCCTGTTCATGGTGCTGACGATCGCAATCATCTGCGGCGGCGTGCGCGACGGCATCGAGAAGTGGTGTACCCGGCTGATGCCGGCATTGCTGGTCATGCTGTTGTTGCTGATCGTCTACGTGCTCACGCTCGACGGCGCCGCCGACGGCGTGCGCGCCTACCTCGTGCCCGATTTCTCCCGCGTGACCGATCCGGCGCTGGTCCTGAGCGCGATGGGGCAGGCGTTCTTCTCGATGTCGCTCGGCGTCGGGACCATGCTGATCTACGGCTCTTACGTCAGCGACCGCGAAAACCTCGTCGCCCTCGGGCGCTCGGTCACGCTCTTCGACATCGGCATCGCCGTCATGGCTGGAATGCTGATCATCCCGGCGATGTTCGTCGCGCAGGCGAACGGCGTCGCGATCTACGACGAGGCCGGCGCACTGATCGCCGAAGACACGCTGATCTTCACGGTGCTGCCGGACCTGTTCGACTCGATGGGCGGGCCGGGCCTCGTCGTGGCGCTCGTGTTCTTCGTGTTGATGTCGGTCGCCGCGCTGACCTCGTCGATCTCGATGCTCGAGGTCCCGGTGGCCTACGCGGTGGAGAACCACGGCGCCGGCCGCCGCCGGGCAACCTTCCTGATCGGCGGCACGATCGCGCTGGTCAGCGTCGTGCTGATCTTCAATTTCGGCACGCTGTTCGGCCTGGCAGTGGCCATAGCTACGCGCTACAGCCAGCCGCTGCTGGGCCTGCTGATGTGCGTGTTCGCGGGCTGGATCTGGCACCGCAACAGCCTGCTCGGGGAAATCCGCAAGGGCCACCCGGACGGGGAGGGCGGGCTGTTCTGGCGGATCTGGCCGGGCTACGTCCGCTTCGTCTGCCCGGCGGCGATCCTGGCCATATTCGTCCAGCAACTCCGCTAGCAAGCCGCCCGGCTGCCGGGCCGCGGGCGGCGGGCGGACACGTCGCGACCCCAAAAGCGGGCATGGCCGCCTCGCGGATTGCGTATTTGGTGTTCCTCTACTACACCTAGACCATGGGTATCGGCCCGGCTGGAGGCCTGCTATGGGCGGCAAACTCTCTCCCAACATCGACCTGGACATCGACGGCGGCCTGGATCTCGACGTCTCGCTGCCCACCAGCTACACGATTAGCATCGGCGCGATACCGCCGATCGACCTGAACGTCCGGCCGCTCGACATGACGATACGGCCGCTGGACCTCTCACTGCGGATGAAGGAAATCCCCTCCATCCGCGCGCACTTCCCGCTCGACTACCAGGTCGGCTTCACGCTGCTCGGGCTGCAGGTGGCCTGCGTCAGGCTGTGCGGCCACGGGCAGGCAATAACCGAACCCTACGAACCGTACCCCTGCGAGCCGCAACCGCTCTCGAAGATGCCGGATCGCGAGCAGCTCGTCGATCCGCGCGGCGTCAGGAAGGGCTGACGGCAATGCCGAAAGCGACGACCGAATCCGGAGCGCTGGTGTTCCGCGGCCCGCCACGGAGGCTGCGGCTCGAAACTGAACTTCCCGAATTCCGCGACGCGCATTTCGAACCCGACGCCGAACTGAGCGCAGTGCTGTCCCGCGCCAGCCCATTCCATGCGCGTACGGACGGCGAGGGCAGGCTGCGCGGCGCGCGCGCGCGTTTCGATCGCAGCACGCCGCCGGGCGAGTACCATGCGCGGCTGGTTTCCGCGGACGCCGAGCTGCCCGTGGTCGTTCACGTCGAGGCGCATCCCCGCCTGCGTATTTCGCCGGCGGTGCTCGTATTCAGCGCAGCGGAAGGGAGCAAGCCGCGTGCCACGGTGATACTGACGAACAAGGGCAACGTGCCGCTCGATATCCCGGCGGCGACGACAGTGAGCCTGTGCCGGGACGACGGCCTGGACGACGCATTGACCAGCGCATTGCTCACGGATTCCGACGAGTTCGAGGAGCTGTTCAGGCACTTCGTCGAACGCCTGAGGGCGCTGCATGGCGGCTTGCTGCCGTTGCGCTTCCTGAGCGGCAGCGGGCTGCTTGCGGCCGGCCGGAGCGTGGCGGCGGTCGTCGAAGCGGAGTTTTCCCCGCGACTGGCTGCCGGCCACGGCTACCACGGCGGCATCGTGATCCACGGAAGCCGGCTGCAGGTTGCCGTAACAGTTACCGCCTGACGGAGATGCGCGATGACCAGATGCAGTAAATCGATGGACCTTGGCCCGGTCGACGAAGCGCTCGGATCGCTGGTCCAGGCGCAGCTCGAGTTTGGTCGGGCGGCGCTGCGCCTGCTCAGCGACGGCGCGAGCGCGGCAATGACAGGATTGCGCAATACCGACCTGCCGCTCCCCGGCAGTTGCTGCGATATGCCGGAGCCCTGCTGGATGCCGCTCGACCTGGGCGAGATCTGTTGCGACCTGTGCCCGGGCGACACGGGGGAAATCTGTTTCGTCGTCGGTAACGAAGACTTCCGGCCGCACGAGTACGCCGTCGTCGCCGCGGGCGATGCGGCCGCCGGCGTACAGGTATCGGCACCGACGTTCACGCTCGGCGCCAAGGAACGCAGGGTCGTTTCGGTGAGGTTTCGAATGCCGCAGCGCCGGCCGGACCGGGATGACAGCTGCTGCGAGTGTAACGACCACGAGGTGGTCGTCTGGGTGCTGGGTTGCCGGAATCACTACCTGCGCTGGTATCTCAACCACCTCGAGGAAGGGCGCAAATCCGCCTGTTGCCACGAAGTGGTCGTTAACGACGAGCCGGACTACGTCCTGCACTGGTACGACCATTTCCACGTCTACCGACCGTGCATCGGCCCGCGCACGATCCCGGTCAAGCGTTGACGGAGACGGTGATGGCAGAAAAGAATCGCCTGTCCGACATGGCCCGTGGCGCGACCGAGGTCAACCTGCGTTTCACGGCATCGCTCCTGAACCTGTCACGCGACTATCTGAGGACCATGCGCGACACCCTGATGGAAAAGGCGGCTCCGGAGGATGCGGACGACGGCAGCGAGCCGCAGCCGGTCGGCGACGTTCCCATGCTCATCGCCGGGCGCCGCGGCGAGACCGGCAACGCGGCCTTTACCGTCAGCAATGCTTCGAAGCGCGACGGCGCCGTCACGCTGGAGTGCCGGGGTGAGTTTGGCGGCGCGAAGGTCGAGACGGATCCGCAGAAACTCGAGATGAAAAGCGGTGAAGTCGCGACGGTTCGGGTACTCGCGGGTTTCGACGCGTCGCTGCCGCTCGGCGAGGACGTTGCCGGCAGCGTCGTGATTCCCGAACTCGACCGTACCGTCGCACGGTTCGTCCTGCGCAGGCTCCCGGACCGTCCCGCCAGCCGCAAGAAGCGCGGCACGAAGAAGAAAGTTTCGCGCAGGAAGAAAGCCGGCTAACGGTCGCAGCGACCCAGGCAGGTGGCTCGACGGGTTCGTCAGCATGCAGGACAGCGACGGCGACAACGACGAAACTCGCGATGACTTGGCAGGCCGGCTGTACCGCGCTTTCATTGCCGGGCAACCGGACGTCGCGCTCCGGAAAATCAACCGGTTTCTTGAAGCCGCGAGCGATCTTGCGGACTACTATGCCGACCGCGTTGCGGCTTCCGGGCCGCCGGGCAAGCACGAGCCTGCCGCCGGCGGGGGCGGCCTCCTGCACACCCTGCAGGTGATCGTCACCTGCGCGCTGCGCGATCCGGACAGGCTGGCCGAGCACTACGCACGCTTCGCTGGCGCCGTGCTCGATGCGGTCGAGCAACGCAGCGAGCTGGAGCCGGACGCCGCCGACCGCCGCTTCAAGGACCGTCTCTGGCACGAAGCGCCGTTCTTCCGGGCCCTGATGCAGATCTACCTGGCGTGGACGCAACACGTGCAATCGTGGCTCGACGAGCAGGAACTCGCGGCGGACGACCGGCGCAGGGCCGAATTCATCGTCGAGCAGTTCGCCGCCGCGTTCTCACCATCGAACCTGCCGCTGCAACCGGCGGCGCTCAAGCGCGCCGAAAAGAGCGGAGGCCTGTCCACCGTTCGCGGGTTGCGCAACCTGATCGACGATATCCGTTTCAATGCGGGCATGCCGCGGCAGATCAAGTCGGGAATCTACGAGCTGGGCCGGGATCTCGCCACGACGCCGGGCAAGGTCATCTTCCGTAACGAACTGCTGGAGTTGATCCAATACGCGCCGCAGGCGCGGACCGTGCATCGTCGGCCTGTTCTGCTGATCCCGCCGCAGATCAACAAGTTCTACGCGTTCGACCTGAAACCGGTCAACAGCTTCGTGCTGCACGCCCTGCAGGCGGGCTTCCAGGTCTTCGTCGTGAGCTGGAGCAACTCGCCCCGCATGTCGCCGGACTGGGGACTGGACCACTACGTCGCGGCTCTACTCGATGCGGTCGAGGCGGTTCGCTCGGTTTGCGCGAGCGATTCGATCAATGTAGTCAGCACCTGTGCCGGCGGCTTCACGACGCTCGCACTGCTCGGCTACCTGGCCGAGACCGGTAGGCCACTCGTCCGTTCCCACAGCCTGTTCGTCACCGCGGTACTGAAGGACAGCGACTCGATCCTCGAGCTGCTGACGACGCAGGAGATGCTCGATCTCGCGCGCCGGCACACGGAGCGCGAGGGTACGATGGACGGCAAGGCGCTGGCGCACCTGTTCGCGTGGTTGCGGCCCGGGGACCTGGTGTGGAACTACTGGGTCAACAACAACCTGATGGGGCGGGACCCGCCCCCGCTCGACGTGATCTTCTGGGACAACGATCCGACGCGCTTGCCGGCGCGGCTGCACGCGGACTTCCTGGACATGTACGAGCGGGCCGTCTTCGAGCGGCCTCACGGTCACGCCGTGCTGGGAGTACCGATCGACTACGGGAAGGTGACGGTCAGCACGTATTTCACGGCCGGTCGCGACGATTACCTGATGCCCTGGTCGGCGGTGTATCGCGGCGCTCGCCATTTCGGCGGCGAGCATCGCTTCGTTCTCAGCGACAGTGGTCACGTGCAGAGCGTGCTGCGCCACCCGAAACTCGCCCGGACCCTGTATTACACGAATCCTGCGTTACCGGCGGATCCGGGCGCCTGGCTGCGCTCGGCAATGCGTCACGACGGCAGCTGGTGGCTGGACTGGTACCGGTGGCTCGCGGCGCGATCGGGCGAGGTCGGCCCGGCCCCCGCGCACGTGGGCAACGCGGCGTATCCGCCGACGATCGATGCGCCGGGAGAGTACGTCCGCGAACGACTGCAGTGAGACCGCGCCCTAGTCAGCCCGGTAGACGATCTCTCCGTCCAGCATGGTCAGGACGACCTGCGTCTCGTGAATCGTGTAGGGATCGATTTCGAACAGGTTCCGGTCCAGCACGACGAGGTCGGCTTTCTTGCCGACTTCGAGCGAGCCGATCTGGTCTTCCATGCGCAGCTGGTAAGCCGCGTCCAGCGTGAAACCGCGCAGCAGCCGCTCGATGCTGAGTCGCTCCGACTCGCGCGGCTGCACCGGCGCGTCCGGTTCGCCCGGGTTCTGGCGGGTGTGGCCGATCTCGATCTGGATGACCGGCGACAGCCCGAGCGTGCCCGCGCCGCTGGCCGGGAAATCGCTGCCGAAGGTCACCCGCGCACCGGCCTCGGCGATGCTGTCCAGGCGCCAGTAGCGCTGGAACTGGTCCCGGCTCACGAACTGCTCGCCGTAGGTGTCATAGGAAAACCAGAGCGGCGTCGACTGGGCGATGACGTCGAGCTCGGCGAAACGCGGCACGTCCTCGTCGGTGACGACCTGCACGTGGCAGATCGTGTAACGTGAATCGCTGTCGGGATGCTGCGCACGCGCGACCTCGATGGCGTTCAGCGTCTCGTGCACGGCCCGCTCGCCGAGGGCGTGCACGTGCACGTCGATGCCGGCGCCGGCGGCCCCTGTGACCATGTCGATCATCTGCTGCTGCGTGAACACGGTCTCGCCGGAATTTCCGGGTTCGCCCTGGTAGTCCTCGAACATGGCCGCGGTGCGGCCTTCGACGGTGCCGTCGTCCGGAATCTTGAGCGTGTTGTAATGGAAGCGGCGCCCGCGAATCGTCTCGGCCCACCGGCGCGTCATGTCGACCGCCGTGTCGGCCTCGTCGGCCGTTTCCGGCCGGTAGGAACCGACGAGCCGCAGCGTCAGGCTGCCGTTGTCCTCGAGGGTTCGCAGCACCGGCAGCAGGTTGTCTGCCTCGTCGAGGACGCCCGCGTCGAAGGCCGCGGTGACGCCGTAGCGGTTCATCAGGTCGATGACGAGCGCGGTGCCCTCGATCACGGTGTCGCGGGTAATGACGTCGAGCCGGTCCATCGCGGCGCCCGCCGTGCCTTCCAGCAGGTAACCGGTCGGCCGGCCTTCCGCATCGCGCTTGTAGTAGCTGTACCCGGGCACCGGGTCGGGCGTATCCGCGTCGATGCCGAGCGCGTCCAGCGCGGCAGAATTGGCCCAGGCCGCGTGGAAGCCCTCGTCCATGATCAGGACGGGCCGGTCGGGAACCACCGCGTCGATCTGTTCGCGCGTCGGGCCGGCAGGGCCGAACGTCGTCGCGAGGAAGCCGTAGCCGAACAGGACCGGCTTGTCCGGATGCTCGGCCGCGTAATCGCTGATGGCCCGGATCCAATCGTCGACGGTGCCGAAAGTGTCGAGCGACAATGCAGTCGCGTAGGCGCCGCCCGCTACCGGGTGCACGTGCGTATCGATGAAGCCGGGCAGCAACATGCGTCCGCCGAGATCGGTAACGACCGTGCCGTCACGGATGAGACGCCGGACCCCTTCCTCGTCGCCCACGTAAACGATCCGGTCGTCGCGCACGGCGAGCGCCTGCGCCGTGGGACGGTTCGCGTCCAGGGTCCAGGCGCTGGCATTGATGAAAACGCGGTCGGCCGGGATGCTCGTGCCGCTGTCCCCGCCGGAGCAGCCCGCGATCAGCGTGGCGAATGCCGCGACGAGCCCCGCAATGCGCAACCTGTGCATGATGTATTCCTCCCGGGGCGAACGATAACCCAAACTGCCCGTTCCTGGTCAGGCCCGGCGATCGGCGATGCGGCGGCTGCCGGCACATTGCATACATGGCGTGGCTGCTGCAGGCTGCGCTGGTCTCGAATTCGTGGCACGATCCCGCCGCGGTAAAGCGCCCGGGGACTGTCGGCCGCGTGCGGGCGACGAGGGGGTGAAGCATGCACGGTGAGCGACGCTCGATAGCCGGGATCGCGCTGTTCGTTGCGCTCGGCGGCTTCCTGATGGGATTCGACGCCTCGGTCATCTCAGGGGTCGTCGGTTTCGTCAGGGCGGAGTTCGGCCTGTCGACGCTGCAGCTCGGCTGGGCCGTCGCCTCGCTGACGCTGGCCGCGTCGCTGGCGATGCTGGCGGCCGGGCCGCTCGCCGATCGCATCGGCCGACGACCGGTGTTGCAGATCGCAGCTGCGCTGTTCGCAGTCTCCGCAGTGCTGTCTGCAATTGCACCGAACTACGCGGTGCTGGTCGCGGCCCGCATGCTCGGTGGGCTGGGGGTCGGCGCGGCATTGATCATCGCGCCGATGTACATCGCCGAGATTGCGCCGGCCGGCCAGCGGGGGCGCCTGGTCTCGTTCAACCAGCTGAACATCGTGATCGGCATTTCCGCCGCTTTTTTCAGCAACTACCTGCTGCTGCGCGCCGGTGATTCCGGCGCCGCCTGGGCAGAGGCCCTGCGCCTGGGCGACTGGAACTGGCGCTGGATGCTCGGCGTCGAGGCGTTGCCGGCGCTCGTCTACCTGCTGGCCCTGCTTGCCGTGCCCGAGAGCCCGCGCTGGCTGAGCATGCGCGGCCGCAACGAGGAGGCGCGCGCCGTGTTCGCCGCCATCAACGGCGAGGAGGCGGCCGACGCCGTGCTCGCGGACGTGCGGCGCAGCCTGACTGCCGGGCAGGGCGTCCGCGAGTCGTCCATCCGCGAGCTGTTCAGCCCCGCGCTGCGCCTCGCCCTGACGATCGGCCTCGGGGTCGCCGTCCTGCAGCAGATCACGGGCATCAACGCGGTGTTCTTCTACGCGCCGATGATCTTCGAGCAGTCCGGTATCGGGCGCGACGCCGCCTTCATGCAGGCCGTGCTGGTCGGCCTGGTCAACCTCGCATTCACCGTCGTCGCGATGCTGCTGATTGACCGGCTCGGCCGGCGGCCCCTTCTCGGCATCGGCCTGGCCGGCATCGCGGTATGCATGCTGACGCTGGCCTTCGCATTCGGCAGTGCCACCTACACGCTGTCGCCGGCCTCGATCGGGCAGCTGCCGGAGGCGCTCGATCGCGACCTGCTGCTACCGCTCGCAGGCGTTGCCCACGCCAGCGACGTGGCATTTCGCGAAGCGGTCAGCGCGCTGCTCGGAGCGGAGAACTTTGCGCAATACCAGTCGCAACTGGTTGCCGCGGCGATCGACATCGACGGGCGGCTGGTCCTCGCCGCGATCCTCGGGTTCGTCGCGAGCTTCGCCGTGTCTCTCGGCCCGGTCATGTGGGTCCTGTTTTCGGAGCTGTTCCCGAACCGGCTGCGCGGGCTCGCCGTGTCCGTCGCGGGACTCGTCAATTCCGCGGTCAGTTTCGGCGTGCAGTTCGTGTTTCCGTGGGAACTGGAACAGCTCGGGGCGTCGCTGACCTTCCTGCTGTTCGGGTCGTTCGCGCTGGTCGGTTTGTTCTTCGTGCTGGCGCTGCTGCCCGAGACGCGCGGCCGCTCGCTCGAGGACCTGGAGCGCCTGCTGCGGCGCGACTGAGACGAGCTGCTCAGCCGGGCGCCGGCGCGGTCGATTCGCGGATCTTGATCTCGGCGGGTATGCAGATCTCGCCCTTGGCGCCGACGTCCGTCGCGTCGCCGACCAGGATCTGCACGGCTCGTTCTGCCATCCGCACGAGCGGCTGGCGGATCGTCGTCAGCGCCGGGTCGACCTGGCGAGCCAGGGAGATATCGTCGAAGCCGGCGACCGACCGCTACCCCAGCGCGCGTATGCCGAGGCGGTGGGCCGCGCGTATGACACCGGCCGCCATGTCGTCGTTCGCGGCGATGATCGCAGTGGGGCGATTCGCGAGTTCGAGCAGGGCCTGGCCGCAGCGCTCGCCGGAGCCGTAGGAATTGTCGCCGTTCGCGACCAGCCGCGCGTCGAAATCGAGCCCGCTCGCGGCGAGCCCCTCCCTGTAGCCGCGAAAGCGGTTTGCAACCGCCTGGTGCTGCGGGTCGCCGCGGATGTAGGCGATGCGCGTGTGGCCGAGCTCGGCTACGTAACGGGTCAGTTCAGCGGTGGCTTCGGCATCGTTCGTTACGATCGAGGTCTCACCGCCGTTGTGCGATCCCGGCGACAGGCGCACCAACGGCGTCCCGGTCGCCTCGATGGCGCGCACGATGTGCGGAATATTGGACAGCGGCGCGGCGAGCACGATGCCGGACACCCGCGTCTGGTTGATCAGCGACTGCAGCTCATTTGCGACTTCCTTGCGGCGGTAGTCACAGGGGTGGATCAGCAACTCGAGCAGCGCGCCCCGGCAGGCGCGCAGCGCGCCCTGCTGCAGGTCGAGAATGTAGCCGCCGCTCGGCATGTCGTAGGCGGCCGGGTCGTCGTAGACGAGGCCGATCAGGTGCGAGCTGTGGCTTGCCAGGTTGCGGGCGGACTGGTCGGGCCGATAGTGCAGCTCGCGGATCGCGCGCTCCACGCGCTCGCGGGTGGACTCGCGCACGTTCGGCTGCCGGTTCACGACGCGGGACACGGTCTTGATCGAGACGCCGGCCAGGTTCGCTACGTCGAATATTGTCGGTTTCGTCATTGCTGCATGGCGAACGCTCGTCGGCACCCGCTTATTTTTGTTGCGATTAGAATTCGCCCGGGTAGCAGAGTCAAACCCGGCGGCGGATCGGCCTGTCGCCGGAGGCCCGCGATGTCGCCGTCCCGCCGGTGGCTGCCGGTCATTGCAACTGCTCCGCGACGGCGACTGTGCGACCGGCGAGATCTGCGAGCTCGAGGTCAGCCATGCCGGCCAGGTCCACGCCGACCCGCCCGCGCCACGGCCGGGTCCACGTCTCCGGCACCGAGCGGCTGCGGAGTCCGGCCAGGCCGCCGACCGTGGCCCCGTTGCTGTCGGTATCCCAGCCCGCGGCCACGGCGTAGCCGATTGCCGCGCAAAAGTCTTCGCCGGCCGTCGCCAGCGCCCAGGCGACGACGGCCAGGTTGTTGAGCGTGTGCACCGGGGGCAGGCCGGCGAACTCGGCGTGCAACTGTTCCGGGGCATCGTCCCGTCCAGCCAGGGCCAGCCCCCGCCGCACGGCGGCCGCCGCGTCGCTCGCGGCCGGCAGCTGCGCCAGGGCGGCTGCGAAAGCTTCGGCGAGCGACCCGCTCGCCGGGATCGACGCGGCCAGCGCTGCCACGAACACGGCGCCGTTGACGCCCTCGCCGCGGTGGCTCAGCGCCGCGTCGCGGGCTGCGAGCCCGGCCGCGAGCTCCGGCCTGCCGGGCGAGACCCAGCCGTACAGGTCGGCGCGGATCTGCGCACCGATCCAGTCGTTGCAGGGGTTGTCGGCGCAGATCGCGAGGTCGAAGCCGGCGTCGGCGCCGTTCACGAACTCGTCGTCCATGTGCTCCAGCAGCTTGCGGTAGGCGGCGCGCTCCGCCGTCCAGGTCGTGCCCGCCGGCAGCAGGCGCAGCCAGCTGCGGGCCACGTCGGCCGTGCAGAGGGCGGTCCCGTGCCGCTCCAGCAAGAGCAGCGCAAGAACCGTGTAGTTGATGTCGTCGTCCGGTTCCGCGCGAACCAGTTCTCCGCGGCAGCAGCCGGGCGGCAGGGCGCGCCCCTCGTCGCTGTCCAGCCGTGGCACGTAGTCGCGCAGCGGCAGCGCGCCGGCTGCCTGCAGGTAGCCACGCAGCCCGGCGAGGCCGGCGCGGAAGGACAGCACTTCGACCGGTTTGCCGAGCAGGCAGCCCGACACCCGGCCCTGCCAGGCCGCGCGGATGCCGGCCGGGTCCGGCGCCGTCCTGTGCATGGCCTACTCCCCCCCGGCCGCCGGGACGGCGGCGTCACCCGAATGCCGGCCGATTCTAGCCACACTTGACAGCGTTGTCAGTATGCAGTAAATCTGCAGCATGACAGCGCTGTCGCTGCACGGCCGAGATCGTGCCTGCGTTGTCGATTCCATGTACAAGGCGGGGGAAAAAGCCATGCGGAACAAGCCATTCAACCGGACGCCGCTCGCGGCGGGGATCGCCGTGGCGCTGGGCGCGACGGCGGCCGGTCCGTTGCAGGCACAGGACGACGGGGCGATCGAGGAAATCACGGTGACCGGCATCCGCGGCAGCCTGATGCAGTCGATGGACCGCAAGCGCGCCGCCAACGGCGTCGTCGACGCGATTACCGCGGAAGACATCGGCAAGTTCCCGGACCAGAACCTCGCCGAGGCGCTGCAGCGCATCACCGGCGTGTCGATCGACCGCAGCAACAACGAGGGCTCGCGAATCACGGTCCGCGGCATGGGGCCCGAATTCAACCTCGTCACGCTGAACGGCCGTTCGATGCCGACGGCGGGTGGGCGTTCCTTCGACTTCGCCGATCTTGCCACCGAGGGTGTGAGCGCGGTCGAGATCTACAAGACGACGAAGGCCGACCTGCCGACCGGCGGCATCGGCGCGACGGTCAACATCCTGACGGCCAAACCTCTGCAGAACCCCGGTTTCCAGAGCGTCATCAGCGCCAAGGCGGTGCACGAGACCTCGTCTTCCGATGCGAGCATCGCGGATCTCGACACCTTCACGCCCGAGATCGCGGGCATGATCAGCAATACCTTCGCCGACGACACGATCGGCATCCTGCTGACGGCGTCCTACCAGGAGCGTGACAATCGCGAAGAAAACGCCGCGGTCGACAACTGGGGCCAGAACCTGCAGCTGAACGGCGGCATCGTCAACAACAACAACCAGCGCGCCGACGGCATCTGGTGGCATCCGCAGAACATCGGCTACGGCTGGTCGGACATCTCGCGCGACCGCATCAACGGCCAGCTGGTGCTGCAGTACGCGCCGTTCGACACGCTGACCGGCACGCTCGATTACACCTACTCCGAGGTCGATTTCGAGAAGGATTCGAACAGCGTCGGCATCTGGTTCGAGTGCCCGAACATCGAGGCGACGATCAACGAGCGCGGCACGGTGACGCAGGTCAGCCAGTCCTGCGGTGACTACTCGACCAACGTCGGTCGCGACCGGACGATCAAGGAGAACGGCTCGCTCGGCTTCAACCTTGACTGGCAGGCCACCGACAGCCTCGCGTTCGTACTCGACGTGCACAGCTCTTCGTCGGAACTGCGCGGCGGCGGCGTCATCCCGGGCGAGCCCGGCAGCTCTGCCAACCTGATCATCGGCAACACGGCCTGCCCCTGGTGCGGCGACATCCCGGGCTTCGGACCCAGGACGGCCTCCATCGACGTGCAGACTGCAACTTACCCGGCCGGCGGCATCCCGACCTTCGACGTTACCTTCCTCGGCGGCGACGGCAGTCCGCAGGCGGAGCTGCTGCCCGGCGACATCGGTTCGCTGTTCGGCCAGGCCTTCAACACGGACGTCTACAACGACATCGTGCAGGTGCAGATCGACGGCTCCTGGGAGAACCTCGGCGATGGCGCGGTGCGGCGCATCGAGTTCGGCGTGTCGCACACCGAGCAGGAGTTCGACACGCGCAACGCCTACTCGGGCCTGCTGCCGGCCGGCTTCTGGCTGACCTCGGCGCAGTACTGGGACAACAACCAGTGGCAGACCGGCAACCTGGGCGGCTTGCTGAGCGGCTTTTCCAACGGCGGCAATTTCTCGTATCCGAACTACTTCACGGCGGATTTCAACTACCTCGTGGACCAGTGGGAACAGATCGGCCAGGGCGATCCGATCGAGGCCGTCTACTGGCCCGGCTGGGGCTCGGACTTCCAGGATCCGTCCGGTACGCGCGGGCGCTTCTGGTCGGGCCCGCTGGGTAATTCCGGTGCCGCGCTGGTCGACGAGTTCATCGACGCCTTCCACGTACAGGTGACCTTCGAGGACGAGTTCAACGGCATGCCGTTCAACGCGATTCTCGGGCTGCGCTACGAGGAAACCGAGATGAACTCCTACGGCCAGGAGGTACCGGCGACGGCCATCGTCTGGGTCGGCGGCAACGAGTTCTCCTACCAATTCGCCAACAACCCGACCTTCCGCTTCGGCGAGAACAAGAACGACTTCTACCTGCCGAGCGTGGATCTCGACCTCGAGGTCCGGGACGACATGATCGTGCGCTTCTCCTACAGCCGCTCGCTGGCGCGTCCGCCGATCGGCGCGCTGACGCCGAATCGCTCGTTTATCGGCAACCCGAACGTGCGCAACCGCAACGTCGAGGCCGGCAATCCCGACCTGCTGCCGTACCTGTCGGACAACCTGGACTTCTCGTTCGAGTGGTACTACGACGACGCCAGCTATGCGTCGATCGGCCACTTCCGCAAGAAGGTCGACAACTTCCTCGTGTCGACGATCGAGCAGCAGACCTTCGAGGGCATCACGGACCCGTACATCGGCGCCGATGCGGAGCAGGCGCGCGCAGAACTCGAGGCGGAAGGCACCCCGACCACTGATCAGAACGTGTTCGCGCGGATCAACCAGAATCTCGGCAATGCGCCGACCGATCCGATCTTCGCCCGCCCGGACGATCCGCTGGCCGTGTTCGACGTGACGACGACCGAGAACGCGGAGGTCGGCAACCTGTTCGGCTGGGAGTTCGCGATCCAGCACATGTTCAGCGACACGGGCTGGGGCGTCCAGGCCAACCTGACGATCGTCAACGGCGACGTCGACGCGAACCGGGACGTCGTCGGGCAGGAGTTCGCGCTGCCCGGCCTCAGCGACTCGGCCAACCTGTCGGTGTTCTACGAGAACGATATCGTTTCGGCCCGGCTGGCCTACAACTGGCGCGACGAGTTCCTGTCCGGCTTCGACTCCTTCGGTTCACCCGTGTTCACCGAGGAGTACGCGCCGCTCGACCTGAACGTGACCTGGTACGCGTCCGACCAGCTCGCGGTGTTCTTCGAGGCGATCAACATCACCGAGGAAGTGCAGCGCGTCTACGTCCGCTACCCGGAACAGTTCCTGCGCGGCAACGAATACGGTGCGCGCTTCAACATCGGCGCCCGGTATGACTTTTAACCGGGCGGTTTAACCGATACATTGAGCCGCTGCCTGGCAGCGGCTCTTTTTTTATGGCGACGCAAGCGAACGGCCCGGTCAAGCGCATCGTAATCGTCGGCGGCGGTTCGGCCGGCTGGCTGACCGCGGGCCTGCTCGCGAGCGAACACGCCGGCGGCCCGGTGGAGATAACCCTGGTCGAATCGCCCGACGTCGCCACGATCGGCGTCGGCGAAGGCACCTGGCCGACCATGCGCAGCACGCTGCGACGCATAGGCATCGGCGAGAGCGACTTCCTCGCCGAATGCCAGGCAGCGTTCAAGCAGGGCACACGTTTCGACGGCTGGGTCGACGGCGGAACGCGCGATACCTATTACCACCCGTTCACCGCGCCGGCCGGCTATAACCGCATCAACCTGGCAGCGCACTGGCTGGACCAGGCCGAGCGTGCGCCTTTCGCCCACGCCGTGACGCCGCAGGCGCTCGCCTGCGATCGCGGGCTGGCACCGAAGCAGGCCACGACGCCGGAGTACGCAGGCGTCCTGAACTACGCCTATCACCTCGATGCGGGCCGTTTCGCCGCGCTGCTGCAACGCCACTGCAGCGCGCAACTCGGCGTACGCCACGTGCTCGATCACGTCACCGGCATCGACGGCGCCCCGGACGGCGACATCCGGGCGGTGCGGACCGCGGAGAACGGCGAGCTGGCCGGCGACCTGTTCGTCGATTGCACGGGCTTCGCCGCGCTGCTGCTCGGCCGGCACTACGGCATCGGCTTCCGCTCGTGCAGCGACGTCCTGTTCAACGATGCCGCGCTCGCCGTGCAGGTGCCGTACGCCGCGGCCGACAGCCCGATCGCGTCGCAGACGATCGCCGCGGCCCGGGCCTCGGGCTGGGTCTGGGACATCGGCCTGACCGGCCGGCGCGGCATCGGCTTCGTATTCTCGAGCTCGCATTGCGATGACGAGGAGGCACGGCGCGTGCTGTCGGACTACGTCGAGCGCACCGCCGGGCAGCGACTCGACGCGCTCGAGCCGCGCCGCATAGCCTTCGAACCCGGGCACCGCGAGGTGTTCTGGCACCGTAACTGCGTGGCCGTGGGCCTGTCGGCGGGTTTTCTCGAGCCGCTCGAAGCCAGCGCGCTGGTCCTGATCGAGCTGGCCGGGCGCCAGCTCGCCGAGGAGCTGCCGGCCGATCGCTCGGTCATGGACGTCGTTGCCCGCCGCTACAACGAGACTTTCCTGTACCGCTGGCAGCGAATCATCGACTTCCTGAAGCTGCATTACGCGCTGAGCCGGCGCGAGGACAGCGCGTACTGGCGCGACAATCGCGAGCCCGGCAGCGTGCCGGACAGCCTTGAGGACCTGCTCGAGCTCTGGCGTTACCATGTGCCGTGGCACCGGGATTTTCCGCGGGTCGAGGAGGTCTTTTCGTCGGCGAGTCACCAGTTCGTGCTGTACGGCATGGGCTTCGAGACACGCGCACGGAACACGGCAAGGCGGGCGGACGAAGCCCCGGGCGCCGCGGCGCTGTTCGCAGACAACATCGGCAAGGCGCGGCAGCTGGCGGCCAACCTGCCGCGCAACCGCGAGCTGCTCGAGACCATCAACCAACGGGGCCTGCCGCCTCCGGATGACCGCTGACGCGGCCGCGCAGGCCGCCGGGAACGACATGACGCAACACGCATTACTCGACAACGTCAGCCACAAGGATCTGCGGGTCCACCGGGTGTTCGAGCCGGGCTGCGGCTACGATGCCAACGTGGCGCGGGTGTTTCCCGCGGAATTCGAACAGCTGCAGATGGAATACCCGCTGTTCCTGTTCAAGAACGCGGAGACCGGGCACTTCGAGAGCGTCGCGCTGCTCGGTTTCGCGGACGGCGAGAACCTGTTCCTCGACGGCGGTCGCTGGGATGCGCGTTACATGCCGCTGTCGATCGAACGCCAGCCGCTGCTGATCGGCTTCCAGGAACAGGACGTCGACGGCGTGCCGACCCGGGTGCCGGTCGTGCACGTCGACCTCGGGCACCCGAGCGCCAGCACGACCGAGGGCGAGCCGCTGTTCCTGCCGCAGGGTGGCGAGAGCCCGCTGCTCGAACGGCTGACGTCCGTGCTCAAGGCCGTACACGACGGTCACGAGGCCAGCCAGGCGTTCTCGCAGCTGCTGGTAGGCCTCGACCTCGTCGAAACGCTGAGCATTGACGTGCGCTTCGACGACGGCTCGCGGCAGAGCCTCGCCGGCCTGCACACGATCAACGAGGAAAAGCTCGCGTCGCTCGGCGGCGACGCGCTCGAGGCCCTGCACCAGCCCGGGCACCTGCGGCGCCTGTACATGATGCTCGCCTCGCTGCCCAATCTCGAAAAGCTGATCGCGCGCAAGAACGCGCGCCTGGCGGCCAGGGCCTAGCGGAGCGGTCACGGATGCAGGCGCTCCCCGACATCGAGATCGGCGATCGCGAGACCCTGTTCCCGCGGCTCGCCGCGCGCTCGCGGCCGGGTGTGCTGCGCGGCATCGCGACCGACTGGCCGCTGGTCGCCGCTGCGCGCTCCGGTACGCGCTCCGCGAGCGACTACCTGCGCGGCTTCTACCAGGGCGCGCCGGTGACGGCGTTCCGCGGCAGGGGCGATACGGGCGGGCGCATCTTCTACAGTGACGACCTGGCCGGCATGAATTTCGAGCAGGCGAAGACGGACCTCGAAGGGTTGCTGGACAGCCTGCTCGAGCATGCGGACAGTCCTGCTGCACCAACGATCTACATGGGATCGATGGCCATCGATTACTGCCTGCCGGGCCTGCGCACCGACAACAGCCTGCCGGGCGGCGGGCGCCAGGCAACGGTGCGCATCTGGATCGGCAACCGCAGTACCGTGTCCGCTCACTACGACGTGATGCAAAACGTTGCCTGCGTCTGCGCCGGACGCAGGCTCTTCACGCTGTTCCCGCCCGAACAGCTCGGGAATCTTTACGTCGGTCCGCTGGAATTCACGCCCGCCGGCCAGCAGGTCAGCCTGGTCGACCCGCACGAGCCGGATCTCGAGCGCTATCCGCGTTTCGCCGAAGCGCTGGCGGCTGCGTGCGTGGCCGAACTCGAGCCGGGCGACGGCATCTACATACCGGCCATGTGGTGGCACCACGTCGAGGGTCTCGAGTCGTTCAACATTCTGATCAATCACTGGTGGCGGGAAGTACCCGCACGCATGGGTGCGCCGGGCGACGCGCTGCTGCACGCGATCCTGGAAATCCGCGACCTGCCGCCAGCCGAACGCGAGGCCTGGCGCGGGCTGTTCGGGCACTACGTGTTCGACTACGACGCGGCAGTCGTTGCGCATATTCCGGAGGCGCGGCGCGGCGTCGTCGGCGAACTGGACGATGACACGGCGAGGCGCATACGCAGCGCGCTCCGCAACAAGCTGAACAGGTAGACGGATGGTCAGGAAAGTCGTGATTGTTGGCGGGGGCACGGCGGGCTGGATGGCCGCGGCGGCGCTGTCGAAGTCCTTCGGGCGCAACCTCGACGTCCGGCTGATCGAATCGGACGAAATCGGCACGGTCGGCGTGGGCGAGGCGACGATCCCGCCGATCAAGAATTTTCACCTGCTGCTCGAGCTCGGCGAGAGCGAGTTCCTGCGCGCCGTGAACGGCACCTACAAGCTCGGCATCGAGTTCGAGAACTGGGGGCGCCTCGGGGAGCGCTATTTTCACCCGTTCGCAGCGCACGGCGTGGATACCTGGGCTGCGCAGTTCCACCACCACTGGCTCAAGGCGAGCCGGCTCGGCGAAACGGCGCCGCTCGACGACTTCAGCTACGAAGCCGTGCTGGCCCGCGCGAACCGTTTCGGCGAAGTGGGCGAGCGGAAGCCGAACTACGCCTACCATTTCGACGCCGGCCTGTACGCCGCGCTGCTGCGCAAGCTGAGCGAGGCCGACGGCGTGCTGCGCACGGAGGGCAAGGTCGTCGATGTGCGCCTGCGGCCGGAAAACGGTTTCGTCGAGTCCGTCGTGCTCGAGTCCGGCGAAGTCGTCGAGGGCGAACTGTTCATCGACTGCAGCGGCTTCCGGGGCCTGCTGATCGAGCAGGCGCTGGAAACGGGCTGGGAGGACTGGTCGCACTGGCTGCGCAGCAACAGCGCCGTCGCCGTGCAGTCCGAGTCGGTCGCGGCGCCGGCGCCGTACACGCGTGCGACCGCGCGCGGCGCCGGGTGGCAATGGAAAATCCCGCTGCAGAACCGGGTCGGCAACGGCCTCGTCTACAGCAACGACTACATGAGCGATGACGAGGCGCAGAAGACGCTGCTCGACAATCTCGAGGGCCAGCCGATCACGGAGCCGCGACTCATCCGCTTCCGCACCGGCCGGCGCCTGCGACAGTGGAACCGCAACTGCGTAGCGCTGGGTCTTGCGAGCGGCTTCCTCGAGCCGCTCGAGTCGACCAGCATCCACCTGATCCAGAACAGCGTGATCCGGCTGGTCAAGCTGTTCCCGGCGGGCGGCATCGAGCCGGCCGAGGTGGCGCAGTTCAACCGGGAAGTGCGCGAGGAAATCGAGCACATCCGCGATTTCATCATTCTGCATTACCACGTCACGCGGCGCGGGGATACGCCGTACTGGAAAGCCTGCCGGGACATGGAGATCCCGGCCACGCTGCAGCACAAGCTCGAGCTGTTCGCCAGCAACGGCCGCATTTTCCGCGATAACAACGAACTGTTCTCGGAGCCGTCATGGATCGCGGTGATGATCGGGCAGGGTATCCTGCCTGCCGGCTACCACCCGTTCGTCGACAACATGGGAGACGCGGAACTCAAGGCGCTGATGGCGAAGGTGAAGGCGGGCATCGCGGGGCTCGTCGAGCGGCAGCCGCGGCACGACGAATACATCGCGCAACGCTGCGCTGCCTAGGGGGAATGATGCGACGCTGTTTTTTCAACGCCGTGCCGGGGGTTCTCGCCCTGCTGGTTGCGGCATGTACGCCGGCCGACGACGTGACGACCGAAACACCAACCGAAACACCGACCGGGACGGCGCGGCAGGACGGGGTCGCCTGGGCCGTGAACGTGGGCGGCGCGGCCTACACCGCGGTCGACGGTACCCGCTACGAGGCCGAGAACTCGGTGAGCGGCGGCGAGCCCGGCGAGCTTGCCGCCGTCAAGGGTTCGCAGGACCCCGCGCTCTATCACGGCTACCGGGAAGGCGGGATCACCGTGGAGCGCGCGATCGCGAACGGTCGCTACGACGTGACCCTGCATTTCGCGGAGCCGGCGCAGGTGGCCGGTGGCGAGCGCGTGTTCGACGTGCTCATCGAGGACGCTACCGCCGTCAGCGGCCTGGACGTGATGGCGTCCCGCGACGGCAAGACCGAGTCGGCGCTGACCGTCACTGTACCGGGTGTCGAGATTGCCGACGGGACCTTCGACCTGGCGTTCCGGCCCCGCGCCGGCCAGCCCGTGCTGAACGCGCTGCTCGTGCGCGAGCCGCAGCCGGCAGCAGGCGAGCGGGAGCTGCTCTGGGCCGACGAGTTCGACTACGAAGGGCTGCCCGACCCGGAGCGCTGGAACATCGACGTGTGGCCGGCGCGCGTCGTGAACGACGAGGACCAGGCCTATACGGACCGCCCCGAAAACCTCGACGTCCGCGACGGCCTGCTGACGATAACGGCGCGCCGCGAGGACTACGGCGATGCACGCTATACCTCGGGCCGCATCCACTCCCGCGCCAAGGGTGACGTGCACTACGGCCGGGTCGAAGTGCGTGCCCGGCTGCCGGCCGGCATGGGCACCTGGCCCGCGATCTGGATGCTGCCGAGCGACCCGTTCCGCTACGCGACGCGCTGCGGTCCCGGGGACCTGTGGCAGGGCAGCGCCAGCTGCGACGCCTGGCCGAACTCCGGCGAGATCGACATCATGGAGCACGTCGGCTACGAGATGGGCCACGTGCACGCCACCGTGCACACGGAGGCCTACTACTGGGCGAAGTGGGAGCAGCGCAAGGGCCGCGTGCTGCTCGACGACGTCGACCGGGCTTTCCACGTCTACGCGCTCGAATGGACGCCCGGGCGCATCGACATGTTCGTCGACGACACGCTCTACTTTACTTACGTGAACGAAGGCGACGGCTGGCGGAGCTGGCCGTTCGACCATCCCTTCCACGTGATCCTGAACGTGGCTGTCGGCGGCATGTGGGGTCGCGCAGGCGGCGGCATCGACGACAGCGTCTTCCCGCAGTCGCTGGAGATCGACTACGTGCGGGTCTACGCGCCGCTCGCGGAATGAGCGCGAGGCTGTTGCAGGATGTATCAGCAAATTGAGGGGCGCCGGAACTCGCGATACTCTCCGTGATCCCATTCGTCATGCTTCGAGATAGCGAGGACGGCCATGAAACGATTCCTGCTGACACTGCTGCTCGGTTCGAGCCTGCACATCGGCGCACAGGCGCAGTCGAACCTGCCGTTCGACGTCGAGGTCGTGACCGACTTCAACGAGCCCTGGGCGCTCGCGTTCCTGCCGGACGGCCGGCTGCTCGTCACCGAGAAGACCGGCAATCTCTACGTCGTGACGCAGGGCGGCGAGAAATCGCGGCCCGTGGCCGGCGTGCCGCACGTCGCCTACTACGGGCAGGGCGGCCTCGGCGACGTCGCGCCGCACCCGGATTTTGAAGATAACCGGCTGATTTATATAAGTTATGCCGAAGCCGGCGAGGGCGACACGCGCGGCGCGGCCGTCGCGCGCGCGGTCCTGAACGAGGCCAACGGCCGCTTCGGTCTCTCGGACGTCGAGGTGATCTGGCGGCAGTACCCGAAGCTGCTCGGCTACGGCCACTACGGCCACCGGCTGCTGTTCGACGAGGACGGCTACCTCTGGATTTCCTCAGGCGACCGGCAGAAGTTCACGCCGGCCCAGGACATGCAGTCCAACGTGGGCAAGATCCTCAGGCTGCATGACGACGGCTCGATTCCCGAGGACAACCCGTTCGTCAACTACATCGAGCAGGACCCGCAGGTCGACGACGGTGGGGTCTATGACGAAATCTGGTCGCTCGGCCACCGCAACCCGCTCGGCATCGCGTTCGACCTCGACGGCAACCTGTGGGACATCGAGATGGGCCCGGCCGGCGGTGACGAACTGAACTTCGTCAAGCGCGGCGCAAACTACGGCTACCCGGTCGTCTCGAACGGCGACCACTATGACGGCCGCGAAATCCCGGACCACGACACGCGCCCGGAGTTCGAGAAGCCGGCCGCCTGGTGGACGCCCGTGATCTCGCCCGGCGACCTGATCGTGTTGCGCGGCGACCGGTTCGCGGACTGGCGGGGCGACGCGCTCGCGGCCGGGCTGTCGTCGCAGGCCATCGTGCGCATCGAGCTCGACGGCGAATCTGCGCGCGAGGTCGAGCGCTACCCGATGGGCGCTCGCATTCGCGCGCTGGCCGAGGGGCCGGACGGTGCGCTGTGGGTGCTCGAGGACGAGCGCGCGGCCAGCCAGGGCCGTTTGCTCAGGCTCACGCCGCGTTAGCCAGGTACCGGCTGGTCGGGCAGGCCGCCCGCCGCGGCCCGCTGCCGGCCGGGCGCCAGCCGGGCGCCGGGCCATCGCCTGCGCGCGTCACTCGCGCTCGTCGCGCAGGAACGGCACGAAGCGCACCGGCAGCACGTCGCGTGCGACGAGCCGTCCGTCCGCTGCCTTGTCGAGCACCTTGAGCGACTGCGTGGCCCCGGTCGGGCCGACGGGGATGACCATGCGTCCGCCAACTGCGAGCTGTTCGACCAGCGGCTGCGGGATCCCGTCGGGCGCGGCCGTGACGAGGATCGCGTCGAACGGCGCATGCTCCGGCCAGCCGCGGTAGCCGTCCCCGATTTTCACGCTGACCGTCCCGTAGCCGAGGCGCTCGAGCGTCGCGGCGGCCCGTTCGCCGAGCGGCGCGATGATCTCGATCGTGTAGACGCGGCTCGCGAGTTCGGCCAGCACCGCGGCCTGGTAGCCTGAGCCCGTACCGATCTCGAGCACGACCTCGTCCGGCTGGATATCCGCGAGCTGGGTCATCAGGGCCACGATGAAGGGTTGCGAGATCGTCTGGCCTTCGCCGATCGGCAAGGGCGTGTCGGCATACGCTTCGTCACGCACGGCGGGCGGCACGAACTCGTGCCGCGGAACCCGGCCGAGCGCCGCGAGCACGGCAGGATCCAGCGCGTCGATGCCGGTGTAGCCCGAGGCCATCCGGGTCGTCTGGCGAATCGTCTCGAGCATCGCGGCGCGCCGTGCCGCGTGGTCTTCCTGCGCGTACAGGCCGCCGCAGACAAAGACGCCGAGTGCCCACAGCATGCTGCGTACCACGGAGCCACCCCCCTGCCGCGCCGTCCAACGCGGCGGCGCGGCCTCGATGCCCGATCCAGTGTAGCCCGATTCGCGGCAGTTTACGGACGGCTGTCTATACTCGACGGGAAGGGCAGGACAGCCGGTCGCTGCCGCGAAAACAAGAACCAGGGGGTTACCGATGAACAGTTTCGTATGCAGCGGCATCGCTGCGCTGTTGACGTTCGCCGTCGGCATGGTCTTTGCGGACCAGCACGAGAGCGGCGAAGGGTCGATGGACCCGGCGATTCCGGCCGAGCTCTACGTCTGCAGCTTCAACGAGGGGCACGGCCCGGATAGCCTCGACAAAGTCGTCGCCAGCTGGAACCGCTGGGCGGACGACAACGACCTTACCGATTATTCGGCGTGGACGCTGACGCCGTTCTACTTCGGCCCGGAGCAGGATTTCGACTTCATCTGGCTGGGCGCCTCGCCCACCGCCGAGGGCATGGGCCGCGCCCAGGATCGCTGGCTGAGTGCCGGCGGTGCCGTGGCCGCGGAGTTCGCCGAAATCTCGACCTGCAACGCGCACGGCAACATGGCAACGTTGCAGTTCAAGGATCCTCCCGAGCGCGACAACCCGGGCAGCGTCGTGCTGGCCTTCTCCGACTGCAGCATGCACGACGGCGTCACCTTCGACGACGTCGCCCCGGCGATCGGCGAATGGAGCGCCTACCGCAGCGAGCACGGCTCGACGTCCGGCATGTGGGTGATGTTCCCGGCCTACGGCGGCGGCGGCGAGGAGTTCGACTTCAAGTTCGTCGCCGGCTGGCAGAACCTGGCGGAGCAGGGCGCCGACTGGGACCAGTACAGCCGCGAGGGCTGGCGCAAGGCCGAGGAACTGTTCGCGGACAAGCTGAGCTGCGACTCGTCGCGCGTCTACGTCGCGACGACGCGGCGTTCGATGCAGATGGAGGAATGAGCGCCTGAGCCCTAGCCGGACCCGTCGGCCGACGGGTCCGGTGCCGCGCTCGCCGCGCGCCTCTGCAGCGTGACCGATGCGAGGCTCATCACGATCGCCGCCAGCAGGCAGTAGCCGCCGATCCATGCCATCTGCTCCGGCAGCGGTATGCCGAGATCGATCAGCGTGCCGGTGGCCCCGGGCCCGGCGGCCGTGGCCAGAACCATGGCCGAGACGATGACCGAGCGCACGGCGCCGAGGTGCTGCGTGCCGTAGATCTCCGGCCAGACGGCGCCGAACAGCGTCGACGAGAAGCCGTAGCTGATGCCGAGCAGGACCATCACGACGAACAGCATCCCGTCGGGCCCGCCGGCTGCGAGCGCGAAGCAGCTGCCGGCCAGTGGCAGCAGGAAGAACGGCAGCACCGCGCTGGCACGGAAGCGGTCGATCAACGCGCCCGCGAGCAGCGCGCAAAGCACGGTCGTCACCGCCATCACCGACAGCGACAGCGCGTAGAACTGTGGCTGCCAGCCGCGCAGCTCGGCCAGGTAGTCCTGGTGGTAGAAGATCGTCGTACCGATAAACGGCGGTGCGAGCACGCCGGTCAACAGCACCCAGAACACGGGGTCGGCCAGCACCTCGCGCCGGGTCCAGCTGCGCACCGTCATCTGCGCGGCGCGCTCCGACGCATCGTGGTGTTGCGGGGTGCGCGGCTGGCGATAGGCCAGGTAGGCGAAGGGCAGTCCGACAAGCAGCAGCAGCAGGGCGCCGGCGAGCCAGCCGGCGCGGTAGCCGAACGCGACCGACAGCGTCGCGAACAGCAGCGGCAGCGTCGCTTCGCCGCCCTGGTGGCCGAGCACGACCAGCGATACCGCGCGGCCGCGCTGCGCGGCAAACCAGCGGCCGGTCGCGGTCAGCGCGATGTGCGTCATCATGCCCTGGCCGAACAGGCGCAGCAGGAAAATCGCAATGGCAAGGACCGCGATCGACGGGGCGTACGCCGCGAGCAACGTGGCGGCCGCGAGGACCGGCACTACGATCAGGATCGCGCGGTGTTCCGGGACGACGTCGACGAGGCGGCCGATCACCGGCAGGCACAGCGCGCTGGCCAGCGTCGCGAACATGTACAGCTGCCCGAACTCTCCGTGGCTCAGGTCGAACAGCGCGCGCCATTCGCCGACCGAAGCGGAGACGAAGAACGTCTGCCCGAAGCTCGAGAAATAGGTCAGCAGGAAGCCGCCGGCGATCCAGCGGAAGTTGCGTTTGACGAAGGCGAGCATGGCGTACCGTGCGTAGCGGCCCGGCCTGGCCGGCGGAGGCGCAAGCCTAGCATCCGCGGGCGGCCGGAGCGCGACGGGCGTCGCTGTGCAACAATCGGCGCTGACCCGTAAGCCGCAGACCCGCATGGACTTCGACGAATTCGAACGCTTCGTCCACGATACGCTGGACAGCCTGCCCGAATGGGTGCACGAGGCCCTGCACAACATCGACGTGCTCGTGGTCGACGATCCCGGCGAGGTCGCGGACACCGGCGGCGAGGAACTCCTGGGACTCTACGTCGGGCTGCCTCTGACCGAGCGCGATGCCAACCACGTTGCCGAGCTGCCCGACGTGATCTACATCTTCCGCCGCCCGCACCTCGACCTCGGCCTGCCGCGGGCCGGGCTGCGCGAGGAGGTCGCGAAGACGCTGATCCACGAGATCGCCCACTACTTCGGCATCGACGACGACCACCTCGACGAGATCGGCTGGGGCTAGGGAGACGCTGATCAATTTCAGAGTCTTCCCAGGCCAGTGGCAGCTGTCGCGACGGCCGATTCCGGCCTATAGTTGCAGTAAGGAGCGCGGCCTGCGTGTCCGGGGCCCGAGCGGGACCGGGACGCGGCGGAAAAGACGCTCCGCCCTCCCACTACTTGCAGGGGGTAGTCATGCAACGCTGCTCGCTGGTTCTCGCGGCCGCCATCGCTCTGGGCGCGCCGCCGCAGGCAAACACGGCCGAACAGGACCGCCAAACGCTGGCCAGGCTGACGCTGTCCACGCCGGAGACCACCCGGCACGTGCTGCGCCGGCAGCACGGCATCCGCAGCATCGAGTACCGCAACAAGCTGGGCATCCTGCCGACCGTGCAATGGCCGCTGACGCTGCGCCTCGAAAGCCGCAGCGCGGTCGGTTTCGCGGCCAGTGCCACGGCCGACGAACGCAAGCGCGAAGCCCTGGTGCTGGCGGACCCGGACGGCTGCCTGAATCTCGCGTCGCTGGTTGCGGACTTCGGCCTCACCGCCTTCGACCCGCTGTGCGCCGGGCGTGCCGAGGACGAGACCTGGGTACAGGTGCAGACCGAGAAGTTCGATACCTTCGAACTCGTCGACAACCGGCAGACGGGCAATGACGTGATCCGCGAACGCCTCGTCGACGACGACTACGTGCCCGGCATGCTGCTCGATACGCCCTACCTCGCCGACGACCGCGGGCGGATCCAGGCTGTCGGGCCGAAGACCGGCGGCCCGGCGACGACCGACCCGGAACGCCCGGAGCTCGACGGCTACGGTTACGGCGCGGACGACGATTTCGCAAGCCTCGTGCTGATGATCGACGTGGGCGGCGCGCGCGTCTTCGACGTCGATTTCGAGCGGGACCCGCGCGTGCTGTGGAACATGGCCGGTTTTGCCGCCAGCGCCCCGGCGGAGGAGCTGGCCGGGCGCGGGCGGACGGCGATAACGGTGGCGCGGCCCCCGCTGTCCGGCGTCGTCGAGCCGATCGCGATCTTCGACCTGTCGGTCACGAACCCGGACTACGCGGGCTTCGACTACCTGCACCGCGTCGACAGCGGGCCGATCGTCGGCTTCGAGCTGCTGTCGCAGGTGCCGGTGGCAACCGATCCGCCGCCGCTGGCCAACGCGTTCTACGATGAGCTGCTGTCGACGTACTACCCGGTCGACGTGACGCTGCGCGCGGTCGTCGTCGCGCGCGAGGCGCCGGATTTCATCCACGATCTCGACGGCGACGGTTATTTCACCGCGCACGATGTCGTACTGGCCGGCTACGAGCTCGCGTCGAACGAGATCGTTGTCACGCTGACCCTCAGCCACGACAACCTGCTGACCGACAGCCCCGATATCAAGTGCCTGCCGCGCAGCGTGCTGTTCCTCGACCTCGATGGCGACGGCGCGAGCGGCGAGCCGTTCAAGTGCTCCGGGAAGTCGGGTTCCTCGCGGTCGCGCAGGGTGCCGCGCTAGGCGGACTTCGGCCTCGACCTCTGCCCGGAACGTTCACCGGGTCCGACGAATAGCGCTCGTCGTATCGCGCGTTCAGGACTCGGCGAGTACCCGGTCCGCGCGCAGGCGCTCCTCGCGGGCCGGCTGCGCGTCGCTCCAGCGCTCGAGAAAAGTGACGGCCGCTTCACGGGCCTGGCGGGTCCGCCCGAGTTCTGCCTGCAGCTCGGCGTGCAGCAGCAGCGCCCGTGCCCGGTCGAGTTCGAGGTCCAGCCGCAGGTCGCCCGGGTCGCGTTCGCTTGCCGCCCGGGCCGCCGTTTCGGCTGCGTCCTGCAGCTTGCCGGCGGCATGCAGGCTGTGCGCCAGGCCCAGGCGGTAGATCCCGTACTGATAGCCCGGCGCGTCGATCGCGCGCCGGATCAGCGCTTCCGCCTTTGCCGCGTCTCCGTCTGCCAGCGCGCGCTGGCCCTCCAGATAGTCGGCGGCTTTCTGTTCACTGCGGACCGCGTCCCCGGGGTCCTGTGCCGCGCGCAGCGCGGCTATGTCGGCGGCGAGCGCGGCGTCGTCATTCCGGGCCAGCGCGAACAGTCCGCGAGCGAAGCGATAGCGCGTGGCCGGCTCGGGCGCCGCCGCCAGCGCCTCGCTGAAGAGCGCCGCGGCCTCGTCCGCGCGGCCGAGTTCGGCAAGCGTGGCGGCGCGCTCGGACAGCGCCATGGCGACCCGCAGGTTTTCCTCGCGCAGCTGCGGCATCAGGCGCTCGGTCGGCGCCAGCGAATCGGCGAAACGGCCGCGGCCGCGCAGCACGCCGGACAGGTCGAAAGCCGCGTCGATGCGAAAGCCCGGCGCGGCCGTTTCGTCGTCGACGAGTGCCTGCCACAGCGCCAGCGCGGCGTCGACGTCGCCTGACAGGTAGCGGCTGCGGGCCAGGCCGAGCCGGGCGACAGGGAAGCCCGGTTTGAGCTCCAGCGCCCGTTCGTGATGCGCGATCGCCGCCGCGTGCTCGCTCTGCAGCGCCGCGAGGTTGCCGAGCAGGGCGTGCGCGTAGGCGTCGCCGGGCTGCATCTCTGCGTAGCGCTGCAGCGCCGGCCCGGCCTCGTCCAGACGGCCGACGTCGAGCAGGCGTTCGCCGAGCGCCATCCACGACACCGGGTCGTAGGGATGGATTTCCGCGAGCCGCCGGAACTCGCCTATCGCCTTGTCGTCCTGGAAATCGAGCCAGTAGGCCTCCGCCAGCAGCTGGCCCGCCTCCGTTTCGTAGGGATACAGCGCGACGAGCTGCGCGTAGATCTCGATCGCCCGTGCCGGATCGCGCTCGGCAATGAAGTATGCCTTCGCGCCTTCGACGTACAGCCGCAGGCGCTCGGACAGGCCGTCGTCCGGGATGTCGCGCAGGGTCGCGTGGGCGAGCTCGGAACGGCCGGTCGCCTCGTAGACCTGGGCCAGCCGGAAGCGCGCGACGTGGTAGTCGGGCGCGATGTCGAGCGCGGCACGCAGTGCCTGCTCGGCAGCTTCGTAGTCGAAGTCGACGAAGTAGGCGAGGCCGGCAATGTAGGCCTCGTACGCATCGACGTGCGCGATCGCGAAGTCGGCCTCGAACAGGCCGACGCGTTCCTGGTGCGGAATGTTCAGTGCCTGCTTGATCGCGGTCGCGATCGCCGGCACGCCGCCTATGATCGCGGCCGCATCGGCGCCCGTGGTTCGCGGCACGCTGAGCTCGACGCCGGCCTTTACGTCGACCAGCGCAGTGGTCAGCACGATGTTGCCCGGCGTCTGGAACAGCTCGCCGCCGACGAGGTAATCCACGCCGATGCGGCGTGCTCGGGTCAGCAGCTCCTGCTCGTCCGCGACCGCCTCCGTCAGCGCCTGCCAGCGGGCCTGCGAGATGACGATGACGTGGCGCGACTCGGCGAGCTCGCTGCGCAGCAGGTTGGCGACGCCGTCGCCGAGCCAGGCGATGCTGCCAGCGCCGGCAATCTGCCGTGCCGGCTGCACGGCGACGACGAGCTCGCGGTCCGGAACGGCCGCGGACGGACGCTCGACGTCACGGACGATGTAGTCGTCCCAGGCCCACCACAGCACGCCGCCGGCAATCGCGCAGGAGGCGAGGACCATCACGGACTTCGCGAAGGCGCCGCGCCGGCGCGAGTAGCCGGATTCGGGCGTGCGGCTCACGCCCTCGCCGGAAACGTCGAGCGACCACGCGGCGAGCATCGCCGGCGGGAAGCCGACGATGCAGAGCACGATCAGTGCGCGCATCGCCCAGTCCGGCGCATCGAATGCCGGGAAGACGATCGATGCAGCCTGCACCGCGACCCACGCGACGACGGCGTAGGCCGCGGCCGAGCGGAACACGCGCCGCCGCGTCAGTTCGCGGAAGAAACCGGTGTCCGGATCCTGCTGGTCCATACCGCGCTACCCGCGGCCACGACCGCCCCATTGTGTCGCAGTCGTCGCTTCGCGAAAACCGCGACCGGCAGCGCCGGGGCGTCAGCGGGAGTCGCAGGCGGGCGTGGCAGCCACGGCTTACACCAGGTCGTAGAGCTTGCGCACCTGTTCGATGCAGTGGCGCACGTGCCGCTCGCGTTCGTCGCCCTCGATATCGGCGCGGACGCCCAGAACGAGTTCGAGAAAGTATTCGCCGCGCACGAGGGCCAGGAATTCCGAGGTCGCGCGGCGGGCGAGGGACTCGCCGTCGTCACGGCCGCGGAAGTGGCGCGCGAACAGCCCGGAGACGGTGTGCGCCGTCGCGATGGGGCCGGATTCGTGGAAGCTGCGGACCACCTTCGGGTGCGTGCTCGCCTCTGCCGCCATCAGCCGGAACATGCAGATGACGCTCGGATCGCAGAGCAGTTCGAGGTAGTGGCAGCCGACGTGGAACAGCGCGGCGTCCAGGTCGCCGTCGGCGGGCAGCTGGCTGGCGTCGAGGCCGTACATCTTGACCTTGCCGGCCACGCAGGCCCGGAACAGGTCGTCCTTGGACTTGAAGTGCGAGTAGACCGTCTGTTTCGAGACGCCCGCGGCGTTCGCGATAGCGTCCATCGAGGTGCGCTCGATGCCGTCGGCCATGAACAGGCCGACCGCCGCCTGCCGGATGGCCTCCGCTTTCTCCGGGGATTTGGGCCTTCCCGGCCGCCGGGTTACAAGCGCTTTCATTTTAATACTGGACAGTTCCGTATTTGTCGCTAAAATGCAAACTAGTCGGTCCAGTATATAGCCAAATCCCCGCCAGACAAGCTCCCGGAGCCCGCCATGCGCGACATCCTGCCCGTTTTTTTCCGTCCATCCCGCCTGTTGGCCGTGCTCGGCGTGGCCGCGACGCTGGCCGGCTGCCAGAGCTCCGACGGGGCGCCGGCGGACGGCGACGAGCGGGCCTCGCTGCTGGTCCGGGTGGCCCCGGCCGTGCCGGCCGAGTCCTTCCGGGTGCGCCGCGAGTTCGTCGGCCGCGTCGAGGCCGCACGCACGAGCGACGTCGGTTTCGAGTTGCCGGGCGCGCTGGCCGCGGTCTCGGTCGACGAGGGCGCCGAGGTCGCCGGCGGCGCCGAGCTCGCGCGGCTGGACACGGC